>FTBV01002420.1_pt1 | contig 43575 bp, 40 predicted proteins | sample 1639281 | NCBI WGS metagenome assembly FTBV01 (sample SAMEA3914864, study PRJEB12502) | metagenome | biome: forest; material: soil | place: USA | collected 2012-03-12 | depth 0.3 m | reverse complement strand
GCAGGCGCGTGACCAGGCCGCGCATGATGGCGTACGACAGGCTGGAGTTCTCGGGCAGGCAGCGCGCGAACTCGGCGCGGCCCAGGATCAGCACGTCGCTCTGCACTTCGCAGCGCACGGTGGCGGAGTGCGGTTCGTTGTCGATCAGGCTCATCTCGCCCACGTAGTCGCCGGCGTTGAGCACCGCCAGGATCACCTCGCGGCCGCGCGTGTCGGACGTGGTGACGCGGGCCCGGCCGCTGAGCAGGATGAACAGCGCGTTGCTCTTGCGGCCCTGTTCGACGATCAGCTCGCCGCGCCGGAACCGGCGCTTGACCACGCCGTCCGCGACCACGCGGGCCTGGTCGTTCGTGAGCATCGAGAAGAGCGGCACCCGGCGGATCAGGTCCAGGTTGGAGAGCATCGACATAGTTCGAGAACCCCTTTGTTATGTCCTGATGAAGTCGGCGCGGCGCCCGGCAAGACGACCGCTTCCCTACAATCGTCGCACCGCATTGTGCCGTCAGTTTCGCGGCCCTTGGTTTCCGCCGGTTTCGGCCCCATATTTCCCCGTCATGAGCTCCTCCGCCCCCGCTGCCACCCACGCCCGCGTCCTCATCCTCGGCTCGGGCCCGGCCGGCTACACCGCCGCCATCTACGCCGCCCGGGCAAATCTCAAGCCACTGCTCGTCACCGGCATGGCGCAGGGCGGCCAGCTGATGACCACGACCGACGTCGACAACTGGCCCGCCGACGTGGCCGGCGTGCAGGGCCCCGACCTGATGCAGCGCTTCCTGGAACACGCCGAGCGCTTCGAGACGAAGCTGGTGTTCGACCACGTGAACGAGGTCGACCTGCGCCAGCGCCCGTTCCGCCTGAAGGGCGACTCGGGCGAGTACACCTGCGACACGCTGATCATCGCCACCGGCGCGTCCGCCAAGTACCTGGGCCTGCCGTCGGAGGAAGCCTTCATGGGCCGCGGCGTGTCGGGCTGCGCCACGTGCGACGGCTTCTTCTACCGCGGCGAGGAAGTGGCCGTCATCGGCGGCGGCAACACGGCCGTGGAAGAGGCGCTGTACCTGTCCAACATCGCCACCAAGGTGCACCTGGTGCACCGCCGCGACAAGTTCCGGGCCGAGGCCATCCTGATCGACAAGGTGGGCCAGAAGGTGGCCGACGGCAAGATCGTGCTGCACCTGAACCAGACGCTGGACGAGGTGCTGGGCGACCAGAGCGGCGTCACCGGCGTGCGGCTGAAGAAGATGGACGGCTCGGGCACCGAGGACGTGACGCTGAAGGGCTGCTTCATCGCCATCGGCCACCAGCCCAACACGGCCATCTTCGAGGGCCAGCTCACGATGAAGGACGGCTACATCGTCACGAAGACGGGCCTGGACGGCTTCGCCACGATGACCAGCGTGCCGGGCGTCTTCGCCGCGGGCGACGTGCAGGACCACGTGTACCGCCAGGCCATCACCTCGGCGGGCACGGGGTGCATGGCGGCGCTGGACGCGCAGCGGTTCCTGGAGCAATCTGAATGACAGGGGGTCGGGTCTCGGACCTGACCCCCTCACTTCAGCCGAATTGAATGAAAGGTCAGGTCGGAGACCTGACCCACCCTTTGCGCCCCACCTAGCCAACCGCCCAGAAATGGGCTATACTCGTCGTCTTTGCCGAATCGGGTCCTGCCGGTTTCCGGCTCATGCACTAGCCGCCTACGCGGCGTCCCAATTCCACAATCGATACTGGAGAAGCGTCATGGCACGCGTCTGTCAAGTCACGGGCAAGGGCCCGATGGTGGGGAACAATGTCTCCCACGCCAACAACAAGACCAAGCGTCGTTTCCTGCCCAACCTGCAGTACCGCCGCTTCTGGGTCGAGAGCGAGAACCGCTGGGTGCGCCTGCGCATCACCAACGCGGCCCTGCGCCTGATCGACAAGAACGGCATCGACGCCGTGCTGGCCGACCTGCGCGCCGCCGGCACGCTGTAATCAACAACCCTCGCTGCAAGGAGCATCACCATGGCTGCCAAGGGTGGACGCGAAAAGATCAAGCTGGAATCGACCGCCGGCACGGGTCACTTCTACACGACGAACAAGAACAAGAAGACGACGCCTGAAAAGCTCGAATTCATGAAGTTCGATCCGAAGGCCCGCAAGCACGTGCTGTACAAGGAAATCAAGCTCAAGTAACAGCCAGGTGTCAGGCCTGCGGCCTGACACCTCTGACTGGAGCCGCGAAAGAAGAAGCCGCCCTCGGGCGGCTTTTTGCATTGGGGTCTGGCATTGCGCTCTGCCCCCTTGCGGGGCGGGGCGCGATGCCTGACCCCGCCAGGCAGCGCATCCCACGGCGTCAGGCATCGCCGCCCGCCCCCCGCTGCGCGAGGGGCAAACGGCAATGCCAGACCCCCTCCCCCGTTACTTCAACGCCTTGTACCGCACCCGCTTCGGCCGCGCACCCTCTTCACCCAGGCGCTTGCGCTTGTCGGCCTCGTACTCCTGGTAGTTGCCGTCGAAGAACGTCCACTGCGAATCGCCCTCGCAGGCCAGGATGTGGGTGGCGATGCGGTCCAGGAACCAGCGGTCGTGGCTGATGACCATGATGGAGCCGGCGAACTCCAGCAACGCGTCTTCCAGCGCCCGCAGCGTTTCCACGTCCAGGTCGTTGGACGGTTCGTCCAGCATCAGCACGTTGCCGCCCTGGATCAGCGTCTTGGCCAGGTGCAGCCGGCCGCGTTCGCCGCCCGACAGGTTGCCCACCAGCTTCTGCTGGTCGTTGCCCTTGAAGTTGAAGCGGCCGATGTAGGCGCGGCTGGGCATCGTGAACTTGCCCACCACCAGGTTGTCCAGGCCGCCGGAGACGTCCTGCCACACGGTCTTGGAGTCGGTGAGGTCGTCGCGCGTCTGGTCGACGAAGGCCATCTTGACGGTCGAGCCGATCTTCACCTCGCCCGAATCCGGCTTTTCCTTGCCCGCGATCATGCGGAACAGCGTGGACTTGCCCGCGCCGTTGGGGCCGATGATGCCGACGATGGCGCCCGCGGGCACCTTGAAGCTCAGGTTCTCGATCAGCTCGCGGTCACCGAAGCCCTTGCTGACGTTGACGAACTCGATCACCTCGTTGCCCAGGCGGTCCGCCACGGGGATGAAGATCTCGTTCGTCTCGTTGCGCTTCTGGTAGTCGAAGTCGCTCAGCTCCTCGAAGCGGGCCAGGCGCGCCTTGCTCTTGGCCTGGCGGCCCTTCGGGTTCTGGCGCACCCACTCCAGCTCCTTCTTCATCGCCTTCATGCGGGCGTCTTCGGTCTTCTGCTCCAGCTCCAGCCGCTCTTCCTTCTGCAGCAGCCAAGTGGAGTAGTTGCCCTTGTAGGGGATGCCCAGGCCGCGGTCCAGTTCCAGGATCCACTCGGCCGCGTTGTCCAGGAAGTAGCGATCGTGGGTGATGGCCACCACGGTGCCGGAGAAGCGCTGCAGGAACTGCTCCAGCCAGTCCACGGACTCGGCGTCCAGGTGGTTGGTGGGCTCGTCCAGCAGCAGCATGTCCGGCTTGGACAGCAGCAGGCGGCACAGCGCCACGCGGCGTTTCTCGCCGCCGGACAGCGGGCCGATCACGGCATCCCAGGGCGGCAGGCGCAGCGCGTCGGCAGCGATCTCCAGCTGGTGCTCGGTGTTCTCGGAACCGGCGGCCGAGATGATGGCCTCCAGCTCGGCCTGCTCGGCCGCCAGCGCGTCGAAATCGGCGTCCTCGGCGGCGTACTCGGCGTACACCTCGTCCAGGCGCTTCTTGGCCTTCAGCACGCCGCCCATGCCCTCTTCCACCGACTGGCGGACGGTCTGGTTCGGGTCCAGCTGCGGCTCCTGCGGCAGGTAGCCGATGTTCAGGCCCGGCATGGGCGTGGCCTCGCCCTCGTAGTCCTTGTCGACGCCGGCCATGATCTTCAGCAGCGTGGACTTGCCCGAGCCGTTCAGGCCCAGAACGCCGATCTTGGCGCCGGGGAAGAAGCTGAGGGACACGCCCTTGAGGATCTGGCGCTTCGGCGGCACGGTCTTGCCGAGGCGGTTCATCGTGAAAACGTATTGCGCCATCTGGAGATGTCCTGGAATGCGGAAATGGCAAAGCGGCCCGGCGGGACACGAGCTTGCGAGCTGCTCGGTCCGCGGGCCGCGGAAAGCGAACTGGGGATTCTACTTGGCCGGGCGGATCAACAGCCAGTTGACCTGGTCGCCACGGCGCACGAGGACGTTGACCGGCTTGCCCTTGTCCTGCGCCCCGATCAGCGCCTGCACCTGCGCCACGCTGGACACGTCGGTCAGGGCCACCGCCAGCAGGATGTCACCCTCCTGCAGGCCCGCGCGGGCGGCCGGGCCTTCCACGGCGTCGATGTGCACGCCGCCCTTGATCTTCAGCTCGGCGCGCTTGGCGTCGCTCAGGTCGGACAGCGTCATGCCCAGCACCGTGCGCGGCACCGGCTTGCCCTTGGGGGCGGGCTTGCCCGGCGTGGACTTGCGGCCGCCGTCGCCCGCGGCCTCGTCGTCCACGAAGTCGATCACCGCCACGCTGACCGTGCGCGGCTTGCCGTTGTGCACCACCGTGAGCACGGCCTTCTGGCCGGGGCGCACCGCGCCCACCAGGCGCGGCAGGTCGCTGGAGTGCTCCACCGGCACGCCGTTCACCTGCGTGATGATGTCGCCCGGCTGGATGCCCGCGGCCTCCGCCGGCAGGCCCGGCTGCACGATGGTGACCATGGCGCCCATCGAGCCCTTGATGCCCAGCGATTCGCCCACGTCCTTGGGCACGCCGCCGATCTGCACGCCGATGCGGCCCCGCACCACGCGGCCCTCGGTGCGCAGCTGGTCGGACACGCGGATGGCCTCGTCGATCGGGATCGCCAGCGAGATGCCGGCGTAGCCGCCCGAGCGGCTGAGGATCTGCGAGTTGATGCCCACCACCTCGCCGCGCATGTTGATCAGCGGGCCGCCCGAGTTGCCGGGGTTGATGGCCACGTCGGTCTGCAGCAGCTTGAGATAGTCGCCGGTGTCGCGCTGCTTGGCGCTGACGATGCCCGCCGTGACCGTGTTCTCGAGGTTGAAGGGCGAGCCGATGGCGATGACCCACTCGCCCACCTTCAGCCGGTCGACGTTGCCGATGCGCACGAACGGCAGCGCCTTGGCGTCGATCTTGACGACCGCGACGTCGGAGCGCGTGTCGGCGCCCACGATCTTCGCGGTGAACTCGCGCTTGTCGGTGAGCGTGACGATGACTTCATCGGCGCCGTCCACGACGTGCGCGTTCGTCATCACGTAGCCGTCGGCCGACAGCAGGAAGCCCGAGCCCACCACGTGCTCCTCGTCGTCGTCGTCCGGCTGCTGCGGCCCGTTGCGGTCGTTGGGCGTGGGCACGGGGATGCCGAAGCGACGCAGGAACTCCTCGATGTTGGGATCCATGCGCGCCTGCTGCTGCGGCTGCTTCGCCTTGGACGTGGCGCGGATGTTGACCACCGTGGGCCCCACCTGCTCCACCAGGTCGGTGAAGTCGGGCAGGCCGCGCACCGACGGCGCGGTGCCGGCGGGCGCCACGGCCGGCGGCGGCGTGACGGGCACCGGCACGGCGGCCACCGTGGTCTGCGCGATCGCCAGCGCGGCGGCGAGCGAGAGCGCGGTGGCGATGGCAGCGCGGGCTGCGGTGGAGGCGGAGCGGGTCATGTCGACTTTCGGCGGAGGTGGGGGCTATCGGAAAGGGGCGATCACTTCCTGCGTTCCATCAGGAGCAGGAACTTCTCGAGCGTGGGCGGCGGCACGTCGCCGACGGCCGTCAGCCAGTCGTCGCCCGAGCGGCGCATGAGCGTATGCGTGGCCCCGATGACGGTCAAGCCAGCGGCCTTGTGGCGCTGCGGCGCGTAGGGCTCGATGAAGACGGAGACGTGCGTGAGGCCGTCGGTGAAGATCGCCTGCAGCATGCGCACGTCGCCGCCGGCGGGGCCGTTGACGGGCAACGCGCGGCGCACGCAACCCAGCGGCTGGAAACCGGCCGGCAGGGGGCCGTTCAGCTGCCAGCCCTCCGCGTCCAGGCGCGTGCGCTCCACGCCAGGGCGCATCTGGCGGTAGCCCTCGCTCTGCCGCAGGGCGGCCAGCACCACCTCGGGTTGCGGCCGCACGCCGATGGACACCTCGGAGAACGCGGAAGACTCGATCGTGTGGCCGTCGTTCTGCGTGTCCACGCGCAGCAAGAGGCCGCTGGCGCGGTCGGTCCAGATCATCTGGTCGAAGCGCAGGTGGTCCCGCGCGTGCAGCAGCATGCGCTCGGCGTCGTGGCCCGCGACGCGCTCGGGCGGCAGCGAGCGCAGCTCGTAGAACTCGGGGATGCGTTGCTCGCCACCGCTCACCAGCGCTGGGAACGTGGCGCGCGGGTCGCGCGGCTCCATGATGGCCACGCGCTCCTTGGGCCACACGGTGCGCACCTGGTCGCCCACGCGCAGCATGCCGCGCGATTCGCCGTCCAGCGCGTCCACCCGCTCCAGCTCGCGCTGGGCGTCCAGGTAGTGCGCGACGCGGTTGCTGGTGACGGTGCCGCCCGCCCAGTTGACGAGCGTTCCCACGTAGTTGCTGTGCACCGCGGCGTCGTGCACGCGTTGCAGCCAGGCGCGCAACTCGCGGCCGTTCGCGTCGTCGGCGGCGGGCGCCGCCGGCGCGCCGCCCGCCGCGAGGCCGGTCCACGCGGCGAGAAGGACGACGAGCGACCGGGCCGTGGCGGGCATCAGGGCGCCGGCTGTTTCCAGGAGACGGCGCTCAGGCGCGCATCCGGCATGCGGAACACGGCGGCCTGCATGATCGACTGGCGGTGCGCGACCAGGTACGGCGTGACGTCCATCGCCGCGGGCGTGGGCTCCATCGGCGCGATCGACGCGCCACCGGCGCCGCCTCCGGCGACGGCGGGTGGCGACATCACCGCCTGCGCCACCGCCGCGGGCCGTGCCGGATCGCCCGGCCGCATCGACAGCCCCCCCGCCACCAGCACGAAGCCGGCGGCCATGGCGGCCGGGGCTTGCCAGTGAGCGCGTGCCCACCCACCCAGGCGTCGCGCCACCGCGGGCCGCGCGACGGCCGGCGGCGCCGGCAGGTTCTGCGGCGCCAGCACCACCGGCTCCTGCGCCAGGCGGGCGCGCACCGCGCGCAGCAGCGCGGTGTCGTGGCCGACCGGCGTGGCCAGGTCGTCGCGGCGCAGCACGTCGCCGATCAGCTGGTAGGCGTGCCACGTGGCTCGCGCATCGCCTTCGTCGTCGCGCCAGGCGCGGAACGCGAGGTCCTGCTCGCCGGCGTCGGCGTCCCCATCAGCCAGGGCGGACAGGATGCGTCGGCGGCGCTCCGCTTCCCCGGCCGGGCCAGGGGGTGACGAATCGGGCAGGGAATCGGCCTCACGCATCGCAGTTCTCGCAGTTCTTCGCAACACTCACGCGCCGTCGCGCATGATCACATCAAATCGGGCCCGCCAGGACACGTGCCTCCTGGCGCGAGGGGTCACCATCGCTCGCCATCCTTCGTGTCCAGCAGCGGCCGGAGCCGCTGCGCGATGGCCTCGCGGGCCCGGAAGATGCGCGACCGGACGGTGCCGATCGGGCAATCCATCACGTCCGCGATCTCCTCGTAGCTCAGGCCTTCCAGCTCGCGCAGGGTGATCGCCTGCCGCAGGTCCTCGGACAACGCCTCGATGGCCGCGTTGACCGTGGCGGCGATCTCCTTGCTGGCCAACAGTGCTTCGGGCGTCTCCGTGTCGCTTGGTTCCCTTCCGGTGAAGGAAGTTTCATCGTCGTCGTCGCCGCCGGACAGCGCCGCGTGAACGATGACCGGGTCGCGCTTCATGTCGACGAGTGCCTTCTTGGCGGTGTTCACCGCGATGCGGTAGAGCCACGTGTAGAAGGCGCTCTCGGCGCGGAACTGCGGCAGCGCGCGGTAGGCGCGGATGAACGTCTCCTGGGCGATGTCGGCCACCAGGTCGACGTCGCGCACCATGCGCCCGATGAGGCGCTCGATGCGCCGCTGGTACTTGACCACCAGCATCTCGAAGGCCTTCACGTCGCCGCGCTGGACGCGCTCGACCAGCGCGGCGTCGGGATCGGGGTTGGCGGCGGTCATCGGGGCGGGAGGGGGTGGCACGTCCAGAGCGCGGCGCGCGCCGCCGGCCACGCGCCCGGATGCCCGGACGCGGCCAGCGGCAGCCAATGCCGGTGGACGGGTGTCGGGCGCACAGTGCAACCGTCGTGCCCGGCCGAGGCCCGCTCGTCGGCCCGCACCAGGATCCAGGCGCCCAGGTCGATCGCGATCGCGACGTCCACCGGCTGCGGCAGGCCGTCGAGGGCCCAGTGCTCGCCGGTCCAGAAGAGTTGGCGACGCCCCCGTGGCAGGCGCCACGCGGCGACGCCCGCCATGGCGGCACCCGCCGACGCGGCGAGGGTGGCGGCCCACGGCGCGGGCGCATCGGCCCACGCCAGGCCCCAGCGCACCAGCACGGCGGCGGTGCACGCGGCCAGCGCCACGGCCGCGGCACGCCACGCACCCGCCAGCGAACTGGAGAGCACGAGCGAGCCGAGGGGGTGCGGCGCCATCAAGCGGGGCGCGCGGGGGTCAGGGCGTGGAGGGCGTGCAGCGTCTCAGGCCCGCTTGAAGACCAGCGTGCCGTTGGTGCCGCCGAAGCCGAAGTTGTTCTTCACGGCCACGTCGATCTTCATCTGGCGCGCCGTGTTGGGCACGTAGTCGAGATCGCATTCCGGGTCGGGGTGGACCAGGTTGATGGTGGGCGGGGCCACCTGGTGGTGCAGCGACAGGACGGTGAACACCGACTCCAGCCCGCCCGCGCCGCCCAGCAGGTGGCCGGTCATGGACTTGGTGGAGCTGATGGCCGTCGTCTTCGCCGCGTCGCCCAGCGCCGCCTTGATGGCGTTGGTCTCGTTCAGGTCGCCCAGCGGCGTGGAGGTGCCGTGGGCGTTGATGTAGTCCACCTGGTCGGCGTTGATGCCGGCGTTCTTCAGCGCGGCCACCATCGAGCGGCGCGGGCCGTCGACGTTGGGCGCGGTCATGTGGTACGCGTCGCCGCTCATGCCGAAGCCCGCGAGCTCGGCGTAGATGCGCGCGCCACGGCGCCTGGCGTGCTCGTATTCCTCGATCACCAGCACGCCGCCGCCCTCGCCCAGCACGAAGCCGTCGCGCTCCTTGTCCCAGGGGCGGGACGCGTGGAGCGGGTCGTCGTTGCGGCCGGACAGGGCCCGCGCGGCCGCGAAGCCGCCGATGCCCAGCGGCGAGACCGTGGACTCGCAGCCGCCCACCACCATCACGTCGGCATCGCCGGACTCGATCAGGCGCCCGCCCATGCCGATGCAGTGCAGGCCGGTGGTGCAGGCCGTCACGATGGCGAGGTTGGGACCCTTGAAGCCGTTGTAGATGGACACATGGCCGGAGACCATGTTGATGATGGACGCCGGCACGAAGAACGGCGAGATGCGGCGCGGGCCGCGCGACAGGTACTCGGCCTCGGTGTGCTCGATGTGCGGCAGCCCGCCGATGCCCGCGCCGACCATGCAGCCGATGCGCTCGGCCAGCTCGGGATCGAGTGCGTCGCCCGTGGGCAGCCCCGCGTCCTGGATGGCCTGCGTGGACGCGGCCAGCCCGTAATGGATGAACGTATCCATGTGGCGGGCGTCCTTGGACGGGATCCAGTCCTCGACGTGGAAGCCCTTCACCTCGCCGGCGAACCGGCAGGCGAACGCCGTGGCGTCGAACTTGGTGATCGGCGCGATGCCGGACACCCCGCCCACGATGTTGCGCCAGGCATCCTCCACCGTGTTGCCCACGGGGCTGATGAGGCCGAGACCGGTGACGACGACGCGACGACGGCTCATGGGCTCAGGCCTTGGCGTGGGCCTTGGCGTAATCGATGGCGAGCTGCACCGTGGTGATCTTCTCGGCCTCTTCGTCCGGGATCTCGATGCTGAACTCGTCCTCGAGGGCCATCACGAGCTCGACCGTGTCGAGCGAGTCAGCGCCCAGGTCCGCCACGAAGGCCTTGTCGTTGGCCACGTCGGCTTCAGGGACGCCGAGTTGCTCGGCAATGATCTTCTTCACTCGTGCTTCGATATCGCTCATGACTCCTCCAGGAGGGTTTGCGGAAAACGGGCGTGATTCTACTTGCCCGGGAACGCAGGGGCAGCCGGGGCTCCCGGCCGGCCCCCGCAGGGGGTGAAATTGGCGGTTCCGCGCAGGGCGCGCGGGCTTGCGGCGCGCGGCCGATCAGCTCATGTACATGCCGCCGTTGACGTGCAGCTCGGTGCCCGTGACGTAGCCGGCCTCGCGGGATGCGAGGAACGCCACGGCGTGCGCGATGTCGCCCGGCTGGCCCAGGCGGCCCAGCGGGATCTGGCCCAGCAGCGCGGCCTTCTGCGCCTCGGGCAGCACGTGGGTCATGTCGGTCTCGATGAAGCCCGGCGCGACGCAGTTGACCGTGATGTTGCGGCTGCCGAGCTCGCGGGCCAGCGCGCGCGTGAGGCCCGCCACGCCCGCCTTGGCGGCCGCGTAGTTGGCCTGGCCCGCGTTGCCGGAGGCGCCCACCACCGAGGTGATGTTGATGATGCGCCCGTAGCGCTGCTTCATCATCGGGCGCATCACCTCGCGGCAGAGCCGGAAGATGGACTTCAGGTTGGTGTCGTGCACCGCGTCCCAGTCGTCGTCCGACATGCGCATGGCCAGGCCGTCGCGCGTGATGCCGGCGTTGTTGACCAGCACCTGCAGGCCGCCCATGTCCTTGGCGATGCGGCCCAGCAGGTCGGAGACGGCGCCGGCGTCGTTGACGTCCAGCTTCTCGCCGCGGCTGCCGGGAAAGGCCGCCAGGGCCTCGGAGATGGCCTGCGCGCCGGCGTCGCTGGTGGCGGTGCCGACGACGCGCAGGCCGCGCGCCGCGAGCGTGGTGGCGATGGCGCGGCCGATGCCGCGCGAGGCGCCGGTGACGAGGGCGACGTCGCCCGGGGATGCGGTGGGGGTGTCGGTCATGGGCGGGATCCTGGACGGTTTTGGGGCGGAGGCCGGGACGGGGGCGCGCTCAGGCCAGCAGCGCGCGGATGTCCGCCAGCGTGGCCGGGTCGAGCACGGTGGCGGAGACGGCCTCGCCGTCGATGCGCTTGACCATGCCCGCCAGCACCTTGCCGGGGCCGCATTCGATCACATGCGTGAGCCCGCGGGCGCGCAGCGCCTGCACCACCTCCACCCAGCGCACCGGGCCGGCGGCCTGGCGCACCAGTGCATCGCGGATCGACGCGGCGTCGGTGGGCGCGGCCACGTCGATGTTGTTGACCACCGGGATGCGCGGCGCGGCGATGGCCACGTCCGCCAGCGCGGCCTTCAGCCGGTCGGCGGCCGGGCGCATCAGCGAGGAGTGGAACGGCGCGGACACCGGCAGCGGCAGCGCGCGCTTGGCGCCGGCGGCCTTCAGCAGCTCCATGCCCTTCTCCACGCCCGCCCTGGAGCCCGCGATGACGGTCTGCTTGGGGTCGTTGAAGTTGACGGCCTCGCAGGCCTGGCCCGTCTCGGCCGCGGCCTGGGCGCAGCCGGCGCGCACGGCGTCGGCGTCCAGGCCCAGGATGGCGGCCATGGCGCCCTGCCCCACCGGCACGGCGTCCTGCATCGCACGGGCGCGCAGGCGCACGAGCGGCAGCGCCTGCGCCAGCGTGAGCGCGCCCGCGGCCACCAGCGCCGTGTACTCGCCCAGCGAATGGCCGGCCACCGCGGCGGGCTCCAGGCCCGTCTCGGCCAGCCACGCGCGGTAGCAGGCGATGCCCGCGGTGAGCATCACCGGCTGGGTGTTGGTGGTGAGGTCCAGCTGGTCCTTCGGGCCGGCGTGGATCAGCTCGCCGATGTCCTCGCCCAGGGCCTGCGAGGCTTCCTGCAGCGTGGCGGCGACGGCGGGGTGGTCGCCCCAGGCGTCGAGCATGCCCACGCTCTGGGAGCCCTGGCCGGGGAAGACGAATGCGAATGCAGCGGTCATGGTGACGATCGGTCTGGGACGATGGAAGGGCGACGGTGCCGGCTGCGGCCGCTCGGGCGGCACGCTTCGGCCGCTGGAATGGCAGGTTAGTAGTCGACGAGGGCCGCGCCCCAGGTGAAGCCGCCGCCGACGCCTTCCAGCAGCAGCCGCTGGCCACGCTGGATGCGCCCGGTGCGCACGCCGACGTCGATGGCGAGCGGGATGGACGCGGCCGACGTGTTGCCGTGCTCGTCGACGGTGACGATGACCCGCGCGGGATCGAGCTTCAGCTTGCGGGCCGTGCCCAGCATGATACGGATGTTGGCCTGGTGCGGCACCAGCCAGTCGACGTCGGCCACCGTGCGGCCGGCCGCGGCCAGCACCTCGTTGGCGACGTCGCCCAGCACGCCCACGGCCAGCTTGAACACGGCCGGGCCGTCCATGCGCAGCAGCGGGTGGCCCGTGACCTGGCCGCCCGACACCGAGCCCGGCGTGCACAGGATGTCCAGGTAGCGGCCGTCGGCGTGCAGCTTCGTGGCCACCACGCCCGGCGTGTCCGACGCCTCCAGCAGCACCGCGCCCGCGCCGTCGCCGAACAGCACGCAGGTGGTGCGGTCGTCGAAATCCAGCAGGCGAGAAAACACCTCCGAGCCGATCACCAGCGCGCAGCGGGCGCTGCCGGTGCGGATCATGGCGTCGGCCACGTTGAGCGCGTAGATGAACCCCGCGCACACGGCCTGCACGTCGAACGCCGCGCAGCCGTGCACGCCCAGCTTGCGCTGCACGATGGTGGCCGTGGACGGGAAGATCATGTCGGGCGTGGACGTGGCCACGATGATCAGGTCGACGTCCGCAGCGATGCGGCCGGCGGCCTCCAGCGCCCGGCCCGCGGCCTCCACGGCCAGGTCGCTCGCGTTGACGTCGGGGGCCGCGAAGTGGCGCGCGCGGATGCCGGTGCGCTCGACGATCCAGGCATCGGATGTCTCGATGCCGCGCTGCGCGAGGCGCGCGACCAGGTCGTCGTTGGTGAGTCGCTGCGGGGGAAGCGCGCTGCCGGTGCCGGCGATGCGCGCGTACGTCGGAGTGGGGACGTTCATGCGAGGCGGAAGGCTGGAGCTGGCGGGCCGGCGGGCGGCCGGTCAGGCGGCTTCGGCGATGTCGGGCGAATCGCCGGCGGTGGAGGGCAGTGCCTGCATGGTCTCGACGATGCGGTCGTGCACGCCGTCGAGCAGGCGGTTGCGGGCGGCGTCGTGCGCGCGGTCGAGCGCGCGGCCGAACGAGAAGGCGTCCGCCGAGCCGTGGCTCTTGAACACCAGGCCCTTCAGGCCCAGCAGGGCAGCGCCATTGAAGCGGCGCGGGTCCACCCGCTTCTGGAAACGCTTGAGCACGGGCATGGCGACGAAGGCCAGCACGTAGGTCCACCACGTGCGCTTGAACTCGTCGGTCATCATCGTCTTGAGCATCTTGGCCACGCCCTCGGTGCTCTTCAGCACGGCGTTGCCGACGAAGCCGTCGCACACCACGACGTCGACGGTGCCCTTGTAGATGTCGTCGCCCTCCACGTTGCCGTGGTAGTGGATGTGCTGGCCGGCGGCGATGGTGCGCAGCTGGTCGCCCGCGCGCTTGATGACGTCGCTGCCCTTGATGACTTCCTCGCCCACGTTGAGCAGGCCGACGGCCGGGTCGGGCTTGCCGTGGATGGCGGTGTAGAGCGCGCTGCCCATGACGGCGAACTGCACGAGGTGCTCGGCGGTGCAGTCGACGTTGGCACCCAGGTCGAGCATGGCCGTGTCGCCACCCTTGACATTGGGCATGAACGTGGCGATGGCCGGGCGGTCGATGCCGTCCAGCGTCTTGAGCAGGTAGCGCGACACGGCCATCAGCGCGCCGGTGTTGCCGGCGGAGACGCAGGCGTCCGCGGCCACGAAGCCCTCGTCGTTCGGACGCAGCTGGGAGATGGCCACGCGCATGGACGAGTCGCGCTTGCGGCGCAGGGCGACCTCGACCGTGTCCTCCATCGTGACCACCTGGCTCGCGGCGATGAGCGTGCAGCGGGGCCAGTCGGTGGCGGGCGCGAGCGCCCCGGGGCTGCCGACCAGCAGCAGTTCGGCATCCGGGTGGCGCTCGAGGAAGGCCTGGCAGGCCGGCAGGGTGACGGAGGGACCGAAGTCGCCACCCATGCAGTCCACGGCGAGGCGGACGCGGGAACGCGGGGTCAGGGGCACAGGATGGATCACACGGTGGTGACCGGCGCGCCGGTCGATTTCCAGCAACTCGTCACCATAGCAGACCGGCCACCGGCCGCGGACGCGCATCAACCCCAACGGGGCGTGGGGCGGGGGTGGGCGGGGTCACGGCCGGCCGCGGGAGACGCGGACGCCACAGGGTGCCAGCCGTGGCCTGCCTCCCGGGCACGGGGGCAGCAGGCCATGCGTGGCACCTGGGGGAAGGCAACGGTGATCGGACCGCCGGGAGGGGGCGGACGCCGCGAGCCTGGCGCGAGGGCGCAGGCCTCGGGTGGATCAGGCCTCGGCCTTGGTCTTCAGGACCTTGCGACCACGGTAGAAACCGGTGGCGCTGATGTGGTGGCGCAGGTGCACTTCGCCCGTGGTGGCCTCGATGGCGGTACCCGGGGTGGTGAGCGCGTTGTGCGAACGGTGCATGCCGCGCTTGGAGGGCGACTTCTTGTTTTGCTGGACAGCCATGGGGTTCTCCTGGGAACTGGTCGTGCGTTCCCTGTCGACAAAATCTGTCGGGAAACGGAAAAGCCTACGATTCTATCACGTCTTCTTGAGGGCTGCCAGCGCGGCGAAGGGATGTGCCGGCGCCGTGGCCTCGTCGGGGGCGGCCTCGTCGCCGAACTGCAGCGGCGGCGCGTCCGGGCAGACGTCGTGGCGCGGCACCAGCGGCATGGCCAGCAGCAGCTCGTCCTCCAGCAGCTCGTGCAGGTCGAGCGAGCGGCCCAGCACCAGCACCTCTTCCTCCAGCTCCTCGTCCAGTCGCTCGGCGGCCGTCTCGTCGGACACGAAGCGGAAGCGACGGTCGATGTCGAGCGGCACGTCCACGGCGCCCAGGCAGCGCTGGCACTGCAGGCGCACGGTGGCGTGGGCGGTGAGCGCCAGCCAGGTCTCGGCCGGGCCGCCGGCCACGGCGCGGTGCTCGCCGGTGGCGGACCAGTCGACGTCGGCCGGCCGCGGGCCCAAGTCGCGCGCGGCGGCGTCGGCGGCCTCGTCGCCGGGCGACAGCTCGCTGGCGGTGATGCGCGGCATGCCGTCGAGCGGCCAATGGCCCGACAGCACGCCGCCCTCCGCGGCGAAGGAGGTCACATCCAGGCGGCGGGGATCGGGGACGCGGGGTTTCATCGCCTGCAAGTGTACGTGTGACGCCCCGGCCGGCCGGGCCCGGCCGGCGACAATGCCTGCATGACCCCTCCCCTGCACGCCCCGGACACGCCGCCCGCGCTGGTCCTGGGATCCACCTCCCGCTACCGCCGCGAGCTGCTGGAGCGCCTGCGCCTGCCCTTCACCACCGCCTCGCCCGAGGTGGACGAGACGCCGGCGCCGGGCGAGGCGCCCGCCGCCCTGGCGCTGCGCCTGGCGCGCGCCAAGGCCGAGGCCGTGGCCGCCGCGCATCCGGGCGCCGTGGTGATCGGAGCCGACCAGGTGGCCGACCTGGACGGCGAGCCGATCGGCAAGCCCGGCTCGCACGAGAACGCCGTGGCGCAGTTGCGCCGCATGCGCGGCCGCCAGGTGGTGTTCCAGACCGCCGTGGCCGTGGTGCGTGCGGACGCCGGCGTGCGGCTGGCGGAGCTGGCGCCGGTGGTGGTGCGCTTCCGCGCGCTGGACGACGCCGAGATCGAGCGCTACCTGCGCCTGGAGCAGCCCTACGACTGCGCGGGCAGCGCCAAGTCCGAGCTGCTGGGCATCGCGCTGCTGGACGCCATCGAGTCCGACGACCCCACCGCCCTGGTGGGCCTGCCGCTGATCCGCGTGGCACGCATGCTGCGCGCCGCAGGCCTGGACCCGGTGCGGCACGCGCGATGAGCGGCGCGGCGGACCCTTCCTCCCCGGGCCGGCTGCTGCTGGTGCCCAACGCCCTGGACCTGGGCACGGCGCTGGTGCCGCTGGACGACGTGCTGCCGCGCGGTGCCATCGCCGCGGCGGCCGCCCTGGGCCACTGGGTGGTGGAGGACGCCCGCAGCGCGCGCGCCTTCCTGAAGCGCGTGGATGCGCTGGTGCCGCTGGCGCAGCCCCTGCAGGCCACGCAGGTGGTGGAGCTGCCCCGGCCGGCCAAGGGCGGCGCGGCACCGAAGCCGCACAAGCCCGCGCCGGGCGCCGTCGATCCGCACGACGACTTGCTGGCGCCCGCGCTGGCGGGACACGACCTGGGGCTGCTGAGCGAGGCCGGCCTGCCCGGCGTGGCCGACCCCGGCGCCCTGCTGGTGGCCGCGGCGCATGCGCGCGGGCTGGTGGTGCGGGCGCTGTCGGGGCCCAGCTCGATCACGCTGGCCCTGGCCGCCAGCGGCCTGAACGGGCAGAGCTTCGTCTTCCACGGCTACCTGCCCACCGACGGGGCGGCACGCGCCGCGCGGCTGCGCGAGCTGGAGGCGACGTCGCGCAAGCTGCAGCAGACGCAGGTGTTCATCGAGACACCCTATCGCAACGAGGCGATGCTCGCCGCGCTGCTGGCCGCGCTGCAGCCGGCCACCCGCGTGGCGATCAGCTGCGGCCTGACGTTGCCGGGGGGATGGTCGGCCACCCGCAGCGTGGCGGCGTGGCGCGCCGCGGGCGCGGCGATGCCGGACAAGGTGCCGGCCGTGTTCGCGCTGCTCGGCTGAACGCGCGGGGGACCGCGGGGTCAGCCGCCTATCTTGCCCCCCAGCAACGCCCCCACCTTGCGCTTGCTGCGGATGTTGGACAGCGGGGCGCGCGCCGCGGCATCCGCCGGGGCGGCGGCCACGGCATCGCCGGCCTGAGACGGCGACGGCGACGGCTCGTAGGGCCGGTCGAAGAACGGGTCGCGCGAGCGCGAGGGCGCGGACGGGCGCGGCGGGCGCGCGGCGCCGGCACCAGCACCCGAGCCGGCACCCGCGCCGTTGCCACTGCCGCCGTCCACGTCCCGGTCGCGCGAACGGAAGCCGCGGTCGCTGCGATCGGCACGGTCCGACCGGTCCCCGCCTTCGTCGTAGCGGCGCGGCCGGCGCGGCCGGTCGTCCTCGACGTCGATGGCCTCGAGCTCGATCTTCTTCTTGATCAGCTTCTCGATGTCGGACACCAGGCGCGCGTCGTCGCGGGTGACCAGCGTCACCGCGATGCCGGACGCCCCGGCGCGGCCCGTGCGGCCGATGCGGTGGACGTAGTCCTCCGCGTTGAACGGCACGTCGAAGTTGAAGACGGCCGGCAGGTCGGCGATGTCGAGGCCGCGGGCCGCCACGTCGGTGGCCACCAGCACCTCCAGCTCGCCGCGCTTGAACGCGGACAGGGCCTTCAGGCGCTCGTCCTGCGACTTGTCGCCGTGCAGCGCGGAGGTCTTCAGGCCGTCGCGCTCGAACGAGCGGGCCAGGCGCGCGGCGCCCAGCTTGGAGTTGACGAAGACGATGGCCTGCGTGATGCCGCGGTCGCGCAGGATCTTGCGGATGACGCCGCGCTTGTCGTCGTCGCTGACGCTGTAGAAGTGTTGCTCCACGTTGGTGGCCGTGGCGTTGGGGCGCGCCACCTCCACCGTGACGGGGTCCTGCAGGTAGCTCTGCGACAGCCGGCGGATCTCGGGCGAGAACGTGGCCGAGAACAGCAGGGTCTGGCGCTGCTTGGGCAGGTAGCTGAGGATGCGCTGCAGGTCGGGCAGGAAGCCGATGTCCAGCATGCGGTCGGCCTCGTCCAGCACCACGTATTCCACCTGGTTCAGGACGCAGTTCTTGGCCTCGATGTGATCGAGCAGCCGGCCCGGGGTAGCGATCAGCACCTCGACGCCGGCCTTGAGCTGCAGCGTCTGGGGCTTCATGTCGATGCCCCCGAAGACGACAGCCACCCGCAGGTGGCTGTGCTTGGCGTACGCCTTGATGTTCTGGGCCACCTGGTCGGCCAGCTCCCGCGTGGGGGCCAGCACCAGTGCGCGCACGGGGTGGCGCGCGGGCGAGACGCTGGAGGTCTCGTGGCGCATCATCTTCTGCAGCAGGGGGATGGAGAACGCGGCGGTCTTGCCGGTGCCGGTCTGGGCGGCCCCCATCACGTCCCGGCCCTCCAGCACCAGCGGGATCGCCTTGGCCTGGATGGGCGTCATGAACGCGTAGCCCTGGTCGGCGACCGCGCGGATCAGCTTGGCGTCGAGGGGGAGGGTGTCGAAGCGCGCGGGGGCCTCGGCGGCGTCGGTCGGACGGGGGGAATCATCGGTCATCACCCAGCATTATGGTTCACGCCGCCGACGCCCCCCTCGGACAGTAGAATCCAGCCCCCTATGCACCTCCTCCTGACGCACCCGGTCGCCCGACGGCCCTCGGCGATCCGCGCCGCCAGCCTCGCGCTGCTCGTTGCATGCGTGGCGCTGCCGCCCGCACCCGCCTGCGCACAGGCGTTCTCCGCGTCACCGGCCGCGCAGGCGTCCCCCGACCTGCCCGAGCAGGGCTCGCAGCAGCCGACGGTCGACCCGGTGGGACCCGTGCGCCTTGCGCAGCCCGTCACGCCATCCCAGCCGGCCATGCGCACCACGGGGCGCGGCGAGCCGGCCCTGACGGACATGCCGCCCGAGGTGCCGAGCGAGTTCGAGCGCTACGTGCAGTCGCAGGTCAGCGCCGCCGAGGGCGCCGAGATCCACCGCTTCGGGTACGAGCTCGTCACCGACGCCGCCCGCACGTCGGCGATCCAGGATCCGCTGCCGGTGGTGCCGGCCAACTACGTCATCAGCCCGGGCGACGAGGTCACGCTGTCGATCTGGGGCAGCGTGGACGCCAACCTGCGCCTGGTGGTGGACCGCTCCGGCCAGATCACCATCCCGCGCGTCGGGGCCGTGCACGTCGCCGGCCTGCGATACGACGAGCTGTCCGACGCGATCACCCGGCGCGTGGGGCAGGTCTTCCGCAACTTCCAGCTGAGCGCGTCGCTGGGCCAGCTGCGCGCCATCCGCGTGTTCGTGGCGGGCTTCGCCCGCCGCCCGGGCAGCACCACCGTCAGCAGCCTCTCCTCGGTGCTGCACGTCCTGATGCGTGCCGGCGGCCCGTCGTCCTCAGGCAGCTTCCGCGACATCCACCTGCGCCGAGGCAACCGCGAGATCGCCACGTTCGACCTCTACGACCTGCTGCTGAAGGGCGACCGCAACGCGGACCAGCTGGTGCAGCCCGACGACGTCGTCTTCATCGGTCCGGTCGGGCCACAGGTGGCGCTGGTCGGCAGCGTCAACCAGCCGGCGATCTTCGAGCTCAAGCCCGGCGAGACGATGCAGGACCTGATCCGGATGGCCGGAGGTTTCAGCGCCGTGGCCGACCGGTCCCGCGTCACCATCGAGCGCCTGGCCGACCGGGTGTCCGGGCGCGTCGCCGACGTGTCGCTGCCGCAGGGACTGTCCCTCCAGCCCGGCACGGGCGACCTGGTCCGGGCCTTCAGCGCGGTCAGCGTCGCGCTGCCGCAGGAGCGCCAGAACAAGCGGATCCGCGTCGAGGGCGAGGTGCTGCATCCGGGCGACTACGTGCTGCCACCCGGCAGCACCCTCCTCGACGCGGTGCGCGCCGCCGGCGGGCTCACCCAGGCCTCCTACCTGTTCGGCACCGAATTCCAGCGCGAGAGCGTGCGCCGCACCCAGCAGCAGAACTACGACCGCGCGCTGCGCGACCTGGAAACCGACATGGCCAAGGACCAGGCCAGCCGGCGCACCACCACGATCGAGGAGGCCAACGCGCAGGCCAACAGCGGCGTGGCCAACGCGAAGCTGCTCGATCGCCTCCGCCAGGTGCGGCCCACGGGCCGCATCGTGCTGCAGATCGACCCGAAGGCGCCGGTGCTTCCGGACCTGCCGCTCGAGGACGCGGACACGCTGATGATCCCGGGCCGGCCCACGTCGGTGGGCGTGTTCGGCAGCGTGTTCAACGCCGGCAGCTTCGTGTTCGCGGCGGGCCAGTCCACCGAGGACTACCTGCGCCAGGCGGGAGGTCCCACCCGCGGCGCTGACCGGAAGAGCATCTTCATGATCCGCGCCAACGGCTCGGTGGTGAGCGCGCTGCAGAGCGGCTCGTTCTGGAGCGCGGGCAACACCTTCGCGACCACCGAGATCCTGCCGGGCGACACCCTGTTCGTGCCGGAGGAGCTCGACAAGTCCACGTTCACGCAGAACGCGAAGGACTGGACGCAGATCCTCTACCAGTTCGGCCTGGGGCTGGCCGGCATCAAGACGCTCGGCCTGTGAGCGCGCCTCCCGACATGATTGCCTCCGCACCCGTGGACGCCGAACGCGGCGATCTCCTGCTGGTCCTGGCCGCGCGATGGCGCAGCCTGCTGCTGGTGCCCGTGCTGGGCGGCCTGGTGGGCCTGGGCGCCTCCTTCCTGATGAAGCCCACCTACATCTCGGCCGCCAGCTTCCTGCCGCCCCAGCAGCAAGGTGGCGCGGCGTCTGCGCTGGCGGGGCTGGGCGCCTTGTCCAGCCTGGCCGGCGCGGCGGGCGGCGGGCTGAAGAGCCCCATCGACCAGTACGTGGCGCTGATGCAGAGCACGCAGGTGTCCGACCGGCTCATCGACCAGTTCAAGCTGATCGATGCCTACGACCTGAAGTGGCGGGACGAGGCGCGACGAGCGCTGGAACGCCACGCCATCATCACGGCAGGCAAGAAGGACGGCCTCATCCGCATCGAGGTGGAGGACACCGACGCCAAGCGCGCCGCGGACATCGCCAACCAGTACGTCGCGGAGCTGCGCCGGCTGACCTCCACGCTGGCGGTCACCGAGGCACAGCAGCGCCGCGTGTTCTTCGACCGCAAGCTGCAGGACACCCGCGCCAGCCTGGAGCGCGCGCAGGCCGCGCTGCAGGACACGGGGGTCGGGCCCGGCAGCATCAAGGCGGAGCCGAAGGCGGCCGCCGAGGCCTACGCGCGCCTCAAGGCTGAACTGACGGCCGCCGAGGTGCGCCTGCAGACGATGCGCAGCGTCCTGGCCGACGGCAGCGCGGAAATGCAGCAGCAGGGCGCCCGCGTGCATTCCCTGCGCGACCAGCTGGCGCAGCTGGAGGGCTCCTCGCAGGAGGCCGCCGCGGGCCCGCACGATGCCGACTACGTCACCCGCTACCGCGAGTTCAAGTACCAGGAGACGCTGTTCGACCTGTACGCGCGGCAGTTCGAGCTGGCCCGCGCGGACGAAAGCCGCGAAGGTGCGCTGATCCAGGTGGTGGACACGGCACAGCCGGCCGAGCGCAAGGCGAAGCCGCGCCGCCGGCTCGTGGCGCTGGTGTTCGGGTTGGTGGCGGAAGCGCTGTTCGCGCTGGCGGTGGTGGCGCGGCACCGCGTGGGCCACCACCCTGCCACCCGCGCGCGCTGGCTGGCGCTGCGTGAAGCGATGCGCCGCCGCGGCCGCGTGCCCGGCTGAAGCGGGTGGACAGGGCGCGGCGCCGGGATAGACGCCGCAGCCCGCGCCGGGCGCGGCGTCAGCTGCGCCGGATGAGCCACTTCGGCGTGCGGAAGCGCACGATGCGCCAGTAGACGCCGACGTAGCTGAACGCGAACAGGAAGATGCAAGCCAGCAGCAGGCGGGTGTCGTTCCAGAACAGCGTGGCGGGCACCACCGAGGCCACCGTCAGCGTCCACAGGTAGGGCGACGTCATCGAGTTGCGCAGCGTGAGCGCCTTGGCGTCCTCGCGTCCCACGGCCCATCGCATCAGCCGCTTGTACACCAGCATGTGCAGGTGCACGCCATCGGGCACGCCCGGCGACATCTTGCGGATGAACTTCTTCCGGTAGATCGAGAACAGGGTCTCGAAGATCGGGTAGATGCACACCAGCAGCGGGAACATGGGCGAGACGCTGGGATTGCGATGCAGCAGCAGGATGGACAGCTCGGCCACCAGGAAGCCCAGCAGGTAGGCCCCGCCATCCCCCAGGAAGATCATGCCTGCCGGGAAGTTCCACACGAAGAAGCCGGCGATCGCCCCCGCCAGCACCAGCGCGGTGGTGAGCACGAACATGTCGCCCACCTGGAAGGCCACGTACGCCGTGGCGAGCAGCATGAGGCTCACGCACATGGACGCCAGACCGTTGAAGCCGTCGATGATGTTGACGGCATTGGTGACGCCCGAGATGAGGAACACCGTCGACGCGATGGCCAGGGCCGGCCATGCCACCAGCCATTCGAGCACCCACACGCCGGTTCGATCGAGCACCGCGCCCAGCAGGAAGACGCCCAGCAGCGACGACAGCGCCGTGAAGAACAGGCGCCGACGGGGGCTGACGCTCTTGGTGACGTCCTCGGCCAGTCCGGACAGGAACGCCGGCATGGCGCACAGCACCAGCATCAGCCCGACGTGGCCCACCGCGGGCGTGCGCCAGGCGATCAGCGCCATGGTGGCGGCCAGCCCGCACAGGATGCCCATGCCCCCGATGCGAGGCACGGGGCGGGCGTGGAATTTCTGCGGCCCCGAGAGGTCGTGGTCGTTCGACAGGTGCGCGTGCGTCGTGCTGGAGCGGACGATGGCCAGCGTGACGGCGAGCGACACGAGGAACGCGATGAAGATGGCAAGCAGGAGAGACATGAACGCACCATGGTGGCGCCTGGCGCTTCGCATCCGGGCGCCGGGTCGCACCAATCCCTGTGACTTTGGTGTAAACGCGAATTCTAGCCTTCCGTCCCCGTTCCGGCGGCTCGCGCTAAAATGTCGTGTTCACCTCCAGCCCGACTCTCCATGCTTAACCGCACCGGCCTCGGCGTCCTGGCTGGCATCCTGTCGATGGGCGTGGAAGGCCTGGGCAGCCTGTTCCTGATCCGCGCGCTGCTGCAGGCGGCTTCGGGGGCCGAAGCCAGCCAGTTCACGCTCGTCACCTACGTCTGGCTCACCCTCAACGTCATCGGCAACGCGCTCGGCTTCGTGGCGTCGCGTGCCGCCGCCCGGCTGGACGACCGCGGCCACCTGGCGGCCCTCGCCCTGCGCATCCGTGACGTGGCGGGCGCCATCGTCGCGCCCGTCGCCGCCATCGGGCTGGCGGCGCTCGCGGCCGAGGTCCTCCAGCAGCGCATGAGCCTCGAACAGGCGCTGCCGTGGCTGGGCTTCGTCGGCGGGCACCTGGTACGCGTGGCCGGGCTGGCCCGCATCTCGCTGCACGTGGGCGATGGGCACCTTGGCGCCGACAAGTGGTACCAGTTCGGCTGCGCCACGCTGTTCTACGGCCTGGCGGTGCCCGCCGCCCGCCACGGGGTGGCGGTGGGCGGCATCGCGCTTCTCTACGCGGTGGCCGCGCTGGCCGCGTACGCGGGCGCCGCGGCCTGGCGGGCAGGCCGGCTGCCGGCGCCGGTGGCCGGGCCCGCGATCTCGTCCGCCGACGCCGATCCCGTGGACTCGCGCCGCGCGCTGGGCTGGCAGACGGCGGACATGGTGGGCTATGCCGCCGCCGGCTTCCTGGCGGGCAACGCCGACGCGTTCATCGCGCGCCATTTGCTGGGGGACCAGGATTTCGTCGAGTACGCGCTCGCGGCCAAGCTCGGCCAGGTGGTGGCGCTGGTGGCCGGCCTGGTCCCGACGATGTTCGGGCCGCGCATCACGCGCTTCTATCGCGCCGGCGCGCTCGACGACGCGCGCGCGGCGCTGCGCCGCGCCGCCACGCTCGCCGCGGCCATGGCCGCCATCGGGGCCGCGGTGCTCATCGTCCTCGCCGCCCCGATCGCCCGCTGGTTCACGCCACTGCACCACGCCGTGTTCGGCCAGGTGCTGTGGATCGTCGCGCTGGGCGCGGTGCTCCAGGCCGTCAACCTCGCGCTCGCCAACGCCATCAACAGCGTGGCCGCGCGAGGGCTCGTGCGCGTCACGCTGGCGTCCGCCGGCACGGCCGTCGCGATGTCGCTGCTCGGCTCCCGCCTGGGAGGTGCCCCCGGCGTCGCTGCCGGCACGGTGGCCGGCAGCCTGGTGATGCTGGCCGGCGCAGGGCTGATCGCGCGCGGGGCCTTCCGGAGCCGGCAACAGCCGGCACCGGAGGGTCGTGGAACGGAGTCCTCCCGATGCTGACCCTCGCCAAGCGCCTCGCCCGGCGCGTTGCCATGGCCCTGTACCCTCGGCCGCGCGCGCTCGGCGCCATCGGTCGCGACTCGCTGGTGATGCTGCCGCGCCGCGTGCAGGGCGCGCCCCACGTGCACATCGGCGACGACACGATCATCCAGGCGCACGGCTGGATCGCCGCGTTCGACGCGTTCGGCGCGCAGCGCTTCCAGCCCCGGATCCAGGTCGGCGATGGCTGCCGCATCGGCCGCGGCGTGATCATCACGGCCATCGAGGAGGTGGTCATCGGCGACGGCTGCCTCTTCAGCGAGCAGGTGTTCGTGAGCGACCACGCGCACCAGGCCCTGCCCGGCCCGGTCGCCCCCACCCGGCAGCCGCTCGTGCCAGGCGGCGCCGTGCGCATCGGCCGGCACTGCTTCGTCGGCATCCGGGCGAGCATCATGGGCGGCGTGCAGCTGGGCGACCATTGCGTCGTCGGGGCCCACGCCGTGGTCACGCGCTCGTTCCCGGCCGGCTCCGTCATCGCGGGCGTGCCTGCCCGGCTGATCCGCACGATGGCGATTCCCGCACCTTCCCCCGATCCGAGAGAGTCCCATGCTTGATCCCATCGCACCGGCCGGCGCGCCCCCGCGCCGCGCCGCCTTCACCGTCTGCTCGCGCAACTACTTCGCGCAGGCGCGGCTGCTGGCGCGCTCCTTCGCCAGGCACCACCCGGAGGCGGACTTCCACGTGGTGCTGATGGACCGGCGCGACCCGGCGTTCGAGGCGGCCAACCCGGACATCCGCGTGGAATGGGTGGAGGACATCGGCCTGCCGGGCTTCGCGCGCCACGCGCTGCGCTTCGACGTGATCGAGTTCAGCACCAACGTGAAACCCCACTGCCTCGGCCGCCTGCTGCAGGACCATGACCAGGCGCTGTACATCGACCCCGACATCTACGTGTTCGAGCGGCTCGACGGCATCTTCCAGGCGCTCGAGACGTCCTCGCTGGTGGTGACGCCGGCGTCGATGACCCCCGTGCTCGACGGCCACCGGCCCGACGACATCGAGTTCCTGCGGGTGGGCGTGTTCAACCTGGGCTTCATCGGCGTCGCCCGCGGGGAGGAAGGCCTGGCCTTCACCCGGTGGTGGTCGGACCGGTGCCTGAGCGATGGCTTCCACGAGACCCAGTCGGGCGTGTTCGTCGACCAGAAGTGGATCAACCTCGCGCCCTGCTACTTCGCTGGCACGCAGATCCTGCGCGACCCCGGCGTGAACATGGCGCCCTGGAACCTGCACGAGCGACGCCTCACGCTCGACGGCGAAGGCTACCGCGTCAACGGCGGCGGCCGCCTGAAGTTCTTCCACTTCAGCAGCTTCGACCCGCACGACCCGCAGATCATCGCCAAGCGCCAGACGCGCTACGCGCGTGGCGAACGCACCGACCTCGCCCCCCTGCTCGACCGGTATGCCCGGGAGCTGCTGGACGCCGGCTACGACGAGATGTCCCGCCACGCCTACAGCTACGACTACACGCCCGAAGGGGAGTACATCTCGCCCACGCTGCGGCGCCTCTACGCGAACCCGGCCTACGGCTTCCCGGACGCGGAAGACCCGTGGCACCCGGGCTCCGCGCTGATGCGCTTCGCGCGCCGCAAGCGCCTGATCGGGCCGCGCATCACGCCGGCCAAGCGCCTGATCGCCACCGACATGGGCAAGTACGGCCTGCAGCTGAAGGTGTTCGCGGCACTCTTCCGCCTCGCGCTGCGCGTGCTCGGGCCGAACCGGTACTTCACGCTGATGCGCTACCTGGCGCACGCGTCGTCCATCCGCCAGCAGCCGCCGCTCTGAGCGCGCCCGACGCCCGTGCCCGCGATCATCGTCTTCGCCGCCGTCCTGCTGGTGTTCTGGCTGGCGGACGGGCGTGCCGCCGGCAGGACCGGCGCGATGGCCGGCGCGGCCATCGCCGTGGTGACGCTGGTGCTGCTGGCCGGCAATCGCTTCAACGGGGCGGACTGGATCAACTACAAGCACGCCTTCGACACGCTCGCCAGCACGCCCGGCGCGGTGGACGCGATGGTGGACTCGCCCTTCGAGTGGCTGTTCAGCCTGCTGCTGTGGGCGGTGGGCCAGGCCGGGCTGCCGTACGAGGCCACGGTGTTCGTCATCGGGGTGTTCAACACCTGGGCGCTGCTGAGGGTGCTGCGCGCCATGGGCGTGGACTCGCCGGGGCGCACGATGGCCCTGCTGATGATGATCGAGGGGTGGACGCTGTTCCACGAGCAGCTGCGGCAATCGGTGGCCGTGAGCCTGTGCCTGCTGGCCATGCTGGGCGCGTTGCGCGGCCACTGGGGCAGTGCCGCCCTGCTGTGGGTGGCCGCCATGGGCTTCCACAGCTCCGCGGTCATCGCGGTGGGATGGCTGCCGCTGGCGCGCCAGGTGCAGCGCAACGCCAACCGTCCCGTCAGCCTGGTGTGGGCGGTGCTGCTGGGCATCCTGGCGTTCGGGGTCATCAGCGGCGGGCTGGCGCTGGTCCGCGATGGCCTGCTGCCGTTGCCGGGCATCGACCGCCTGAAGAACAAGCTCGAGCTGTACGAGGAACACGACGTGTTCGGCGGCGCCCTGTTCACCGCGGGCATGCTGGGCTACGCGGTGGGCTTCGTGCTGCTGATGGCCACGCGACGCATCGTGCTGGAGCGCCGCGAGTTCTGGCTGTCCACGAGCTACTCGTTCGCGGTGCTGTGGGCCGTGCTGGGTCCCCTGCTGCGCACCGAGGCCATCCTCATCCGGTTCGAGCACTACCTGCTGATCTTCCTGCCGCTCGCCTTCGGCCTGCTGTATGCGCGCCCGGCGGCCGTCTCGCCCGCGGCCCTGCCCGCGGCGCCTGCCACGCCGCCGCGCCCGCGGCCGTCGTTCGTGCTGTCCGGACTGATCGTGATCTTCGCCGTCACGTTCCCGCTGCGCGTGTTCGTCAACCCCGAGAACGTCGTGTGGAGCCTGGACTACCAGAACGACCTCGTGTTCCCCGCCCTCGGCCTGGAGCTGGAGGACGACACCGTGCGGGAGACGCTGGTGTGCGCCAACCTGGCCCTGTTCGACAACGACTTCTGCGGCCGCGAGCCCGGATCGTGAGCCCGCGCATCCCTTCCCTTCGAGAGAGACTCCATCCATGAACGTCCTGCAGGTCGGCAAGTTCCTGCCACCGCCCTATGCCGGCATCGAGGCCCACGTCGAGCAGTTGATCGCGACGCTGCGCCCCGATGTCCAGTGCGAGCTGCTGGTCTCCGAACTGGGGTGGGCGCGTGGCGCGGGTCGCCGCGACTATCCCGTGCACGCCGCCCGGACCCTGGCCACCGTGGCGTCCACGCCGCTCAGCCCCGGCATGCCCGGGATCATGCGGCGCTGGGCGCGCCAGCACCCGCGCGGCATCGTCCACGTGCACCTGCCCAACCCGATGGCCGACATCTCGACGCGCTGGCTGCCCCGGGACACGCCCCTGGTGCTGACCTGGCACAGCGACATCGTGCGGCAGAAGAGGCTCCTCAAGCTCTACTGGCCGATCCTCAGTGGCTTGCTGGCGCGCGCGGACCGCATCATCGCCTTCACGCCGAAGCACCTCTCCAGCTCGACGCAGCTGGCGGGCGTGCCGCGCGACAAGCTGCGCATCGTCCCGGTGGGCATCGATCCCGCCCGCTTCGAGAAGACGCCGGCCATCGAGGCCGCGATGGCGACCTGGCGCGAGCGCCTCGGCGACGGCCCCGTGATCGCCTCCGTCGGCCGGCACATCTACTACAAGGGTTACGAGTACCTGGTCGCGGCCCTGGCGAACGTGCCTGCGCCCACGCAGCTGGTGCTCGTGGGCACCGGGCCGCTGACCCCCGCGCTGCAGGCGCAGGCTGCGGCGCTGGGGGTCTCGGACCGCGTGCATTTCTGCGGCCAGTTGCCCGACGTGGAGATGGTGTCCCTGCTGCACGCCTGCGACGTCTTCTGCCTGCCGTCGATCGAGCCGTCCGAGGCCTTCGGCCTGGCCACGGCCGAGGCCATGCTCTGCGGCCGGCCCTGCGTCGTATGCGAGCTGGGCAACGGGGTCAACTACCTCAACCGCGATGGCGTGACGGGCTACACCGTGCCGCCGCGCGATCCGGCGGCGCTGGCCGGCGCGCTGAACCGGCTGGTGCAGGACGCCGCCTTGCGCCGGCGCCTGGGCGACGGCGCCCGGGACTGGGTACGCCAGGAGTTCAGCCCGGCGCGGATGAAGGAGGGCACGCTGGCGGTGTACCGCGAGCTGGCCTGATCAACGGTCCCATGCGGTGGGAAACGGGACGATCATGCCGGCCAACCGCGGCAGGCGTTGGAACCGTGCCACCAGGTCGGGCCGGTCGATGCGCCACTGCAGGTTCCAGGACAGCAGCGCCTGCCCCGGGGCCAGGCCGGGGGCGAGGAAGGTCCTCACCGCCGGCCAGCTGCCGAAATCGAAGCTGAAGTAGCGGTTGCCCACGCGGCGGCCGACGTCCAGCCACCGCCGGGCGCGCGCTGCGCACGCCGCGTCGTCCGCGGGCCGCGCATTGCAGGATGCCAGGTCGTCCGGCAGGTACATCGACACCTGCCATCCCGCGCGGCCGAACGCGTCGAACACCGCTTCCGGCAGGCCCTCCGGCAGTTCGACCAGGGCGCGGGGGCGCAGCCCCCACCGCGCATCCAGGCGCGCCAGCGCGGCGATCACGCCGGCCGCATTGCCCGGCGTCACGTTCTTCATGTCCAGCCACACGCGCAGCGCCGGCCGCGCGGCCAGGGTGGCCAGCTGGTCGTCCAGCGACAGGCCCACCGGCGGCTTGGGCGGGTGGAACACCTGCAGGCTGCCCGCCGCCTCGTCGTAGTCGATGTCCATCTCCACGCCCGGGAAGCGATCACGCGCCGCCAGCGCCTTGCCCTGGGAATCCACGCGGTGCGCGAACACCGTGCCGTCGAACGCGCCGGCCTGCGCGATCGCCTGGACCTGCAGGCGCGCATCCGCCAGGATGTCCATGTGGCGCTGTGCATCCGGGCGATCGACGTCCCAGCGCCGATCCTCGGGGAACAGCAGCCGCGGGGCGGGCTGGTAGCCCCCCGACGCTGGCGAGCCGGCGCGCAGCAGCAAGCCATCGCCCGGCAGGCCGTACAGGTCCAGCAGCAGCTCGAACAACCAGTCGTTCTCCCAGGCGCGCCCCTGGTTCTCGCGCAGGTGCTGCCATGCGTCACCCCGCGTGCGTCGCGCGGCGTCGTTCATCCACGCGACGAACGGGATCTCCACCTGCTCGGACGAGAAGCGTTGCGCGTTGTGGCCCAGCCCCAGGTCGGGCGCCTCGCCGTGGTCGGGCACGAACAGCACCACGGTGGGACGGGCCGCTCGCCGCGCGGCCTCGAGCGTGTCCGTCACCAGCTGGTCGACCAGCCGCATGGCATTGGCGTAGCAGGCGACGTCGCCACTGAAGTCCGGGCCATCCCCGAAGTACGCGGCGCCACTGCGGAGCGCGCCGGTGACGGGCGAGTCGGGCACGTGGCCGCAGTACGGCGCATGCCCGGCGAAGAAGTGGTGCACCAGCAGGCGGGGGCCCGCGGCGGGCTGGCCAAGCGCCTTGAGCAGCGCGGCGTGGGCCAGGCGGTCGGGATGCCGTGCCCGGTCGGCCCCCGCGAAGCCGAAGCCCGTCTGCTGGTTGAGCCATTCCACGTGGTCCGCGCCTTCCGCGAGGCGGGTGACGGGAAGCGCCCAGAAGCCCATGCGTTCCTGCGCGGAGTACCACTCGACGCGTGCCCCCGCCTGGCGCAGCAGGTCGATGAGCGAGACGGCCCGGCTCTCGCCGGCCGGCCGGCTGGCCGGCGTGTCGCGGTACATCATGGCGCGCAGCGACGGCACGGTGTGGCTGTAGGGCGAGACCACGTCGGCGAAGACGGCCAGCTCGGACGCCCGCGCGGACAGGCCGGGCGTGGTGGCCGCCGGGAAGCCGTAGAGCGACCAGTACCGGCGCGCGGTGGCCTCTCCCAGCAGCAGCACGACGTCCAGGTCGCGGTGCGCGTCGTCGATGCGCGCGCCGGCAGGTGGCGGCGCGAAGGCCGCGGCATCGGGCGCCTCGTGCAGCGCGTTCTTCACGACCAGTGCGCGCGACACCGTGCCCGGCAGGCAGACGACCAGCGCCGCGGTCGCCAGCAACATCCCGTGGACCCGCGGGCGCGCCTCGGCGCGGGTCCGCGCCGTGCCCGCCACCAGCGCCGCGACATAGGCACACCACGCCAGCACCACGCCGGGCGTGAACAGCTGGCGCACGTAGGTTGCCGCCTCGTGGGTGCGCGTCTGCATGATCGCCGCCACGGCTTCGGTGTTCAGGGCGCCGTAGATGCGTTCGTTGGACGTGTACAGCAGCAGCGGCACCGCCAGCAGCGGCGCGACGAGCCGCACCGGCCATCGCGCACCGCGGGGCAGCGACCACGGCAGCAGCGCGAAGGCGCACACGCCGGCGGGCCAGAGGTCGAGCGGCAACAGGTCGACCGCGGCGATGCACAGGGCCGCGAGCGTGGCCGCGCCGGGCCGCCGCCACGCGCCCAGCGCGATGCCGCCCACCCAGGCCAGGCCCAGCGCACGCACGACGTTCGCGTTCAGCTCAGGCGGCAGCAGTGCGTAGCGCTGCCAGTAGAACGCCACGGCGGCGCACGTGGCCGCCAGCGCCGCCACGGCGGCGCGCCGGGCAATGTCTCGACGCGATGGGGTGGACAGGTCGGCCATGCGCATGTCAGTCCACCGCGGGCGCGGGGCGGTACTCGGGCACGCAGGCCTGCAGCCAGCCGCGAACCTGGTCGTCCGCCGGCCGGCCGTCGTCCGCGGCCGCGGCGTCCAGCAGCCTGCGCGGCAGGCTGGCGGGCGACGTCAGACGCGCGATCCGAAGCCGCTGCACCCGCGTGGGCATGGTCTCGTCGGCATCGGCCAGCAGTTCCTCGAACAGCTTCTCGCCCGGCCGCAGGCCGGTGAAGGTGATGCGCACCTCGTCCTCGGTGCGTCCCGCCAGGCGGATCATCGTGCGGGCCAGGTCGACGATCCGGACGGGCTCGCCCATGTCGAGCACCAGCACCTGCCCGGACTCGCCGATGGTGGCCGCCTGCAGCACCAGGCGGGCGGCCTCGGGGATGGTCATGAAGTACCGGATGATCTCGGGGTGCGTGACGGTGATGGGACCGCCCGCGGCGATCTGCTCCTTGAACTTCGGGATCACGCTGCCGGACGACCCCAGCACGTTGCCGAACCGCACGGCCATGAACCGCGTGCCCGGGTGTTCCGCGGCCATCGCCGACACCACCATCTCCGCGGCGCGCTTGGTCGCGCCCATCACGTTGGTGGGGTTGACGGCCTTGTCGGTGCTGATCAGCACGAAGCGCTCCACGCCGGCCTGCGCGGCCGCCAGCGCGGCGTGGTACGTGCCGAGCGTGTTGTTCTGCAGCGCGGCCCAGGCGTTGCCGTCCTCCATCAACGGCACGTGCTTGTAGGCGGCGGCATGGAACACCACGTGCGGCCGTTCGCGCGCCATGATGTCGCGCAGCGCCGGGAGGTTGCGCACGTCGCCCACCAGCAGGCGGACGTCCAGCCCGGGGTGGCGCCGCGCGAATTCCTGGCCGATCGCGTAGAGGTTGAACTCGGAGGATTCGACGATGACCAGCCGGGCCGGTTCGAAGCGCGCGACCTGCCGGCAGAGCTCGGACCCGATGCTGCCGCCCCCGCCAGTGATCAGCACGGTACGGCGACGCAGCACGGCATCCAGGCCGGCCTCGTCCAGGTGCACCACGTCGCGACCCAGCAGGTCCTCGGGTTCGATGTCACGCACCCGTTCGCGGCCCGCGAGCCCGGGATGCAGCTCGTCGGCCGACGGCACCGTCAGCACGGGCAGCCCCGTGGCGCTGGCCAGCTCGAACGCGCGACGCCGCTGGCGCGCGGCGGCGGATGGCAGCGCGATCACCAGGTGGGTGGCCGCGCCGCGCACGCCCTTGTCCGACACCGCGTCGAGCGCCCCCAGCACGGGAACCCCGGCGATCCGCGCCCCCTGCTTGGCCGGGTCGTCGTCCAGCAGCCCCAGCACGATCCAGCCCTGGTGCTGGATGCCGGCCATCAGGCGCTTGGCCGCCTCGCCCGCGCCCAGGATCAGCGCGCGCTTGACCTCCGCGTCCCCGCCCGTGATCTGCGCCCGGCTGTGCTCGTACAGCATGCGGTACAGGATGCGCACCATGCACGCGAGCATCAGCGTGACGAACGGGTGCAGCGCCAGCACCGAGCGCGGCACGCCGTACAGCTGCCCGCCCATCACGGCCGCGGCCCCCACCAGGCCCGCGATGCCGCAGGCCCAGGTGAGGCGCTTGACCTCCCCGAAGCCGGAGAAGCGCCACATGCTCTGCGGCACGCGCAGCGCGGCGAAGCACGCCAGGTAGAGCAGCACGAGACCCAGCAGCACCCATGCGTCGTACCAGGGCCGCGCCTCGATCCAGCGCTCGAAGCCCAGGCGGAACAGGTAGGTGACGTTCCAGGCGGCGACGATCAGCACGGCGTCGATGGCCATCGACAACGGCTCGCGATGCGGGCGCAGCCGGGCGAGGAAGCGGTCCAGGCGGTGCCAGAGGGTGGGGGCGGTCATGGGCGTGCGGGCGTCAGCGGGAGACCAGCACGCCGGCGGTGCGGGCCAGGATGCGCAGGTCGGTCCACAGCGAGGCGTGGTCGGCGTAGTCGGCGCTGCGGGCCAGCTTGGCCGGCAGGATCACGTCCAGGTACTCGCGCTCGGGGTCGGCGGCCCGCGCCAGGCGTTCCGCCTCGTCGCGGAACTCGAGCGACGCGGGGTCGGTCATGCCGGGTCGCACCGCCAGCACGCGCGCGCGCAGCGCCGGGGGGTACCGGTCGACATAGCGCGGCACCTCGGGGCGCGGGCCCACCAGGCTCATGTCGCCGCGCAGCACGTCGATGAACTGCGGCAGCTCGTCCAGGCGGTGCGCGCGCAGGAACGTGCCCGCGCGCGTGATGCGGCGATCCTCGCCCACGGTGAGCTGCGGTCCCAGCGATTCCGCGTCGGTGCGCATGGTGCGGAACTTGTGGATGCGAAAGCGCCGGCCGCCCTGCCCCACCCGTTCCTGGCGGAAGAAGACCGGGCCCGGCGAATCCAGCCGGATCCACAGCGCCGCCGCCAGCATCGGCAGGCCCAGCAGGGCCAGGCCCGCCAGGGCGAACACGAGGTCGAACAGGCGCTTCATCAGGGGCGCTGCAGCGCCTCGCGCGCCGCGGCGCACACGCGCGCCACGTCGGCGTCGGTCATCCGCGTGTACAGGGGCAGGCTGGCCATGCGCTCGTACGCGCGCTGGCTGTGCGGGAACTGTTGCGGGGTGAGCCCGTAGCGGTCGCGCCAGTACGGCTGCAGGTGCAGCGGGATGTAGTGCACGCTGCAGCCGATGCCGGCGGCGAACATCCGCTCGATGAACACGTCGCGGGTGACCGGCGCGTCGTCCGACAGGCGCACCACGTACAGGTGCCAGGCGTGCTGGTCGCCCTGCGGCGCGCGCGGCGGCAGCACCAGCGGCAGGCCCGCGAGGCCGGCGTCCAGCGCCGCCGCCAGCTCGACGCGGCGGCGCTGAAAATCGCGCACGCGCCGCAGCTGGTGGATGCCCAGTGCCGAGGCGATGTCGGTGAGGTTGTACTTGAAGCCGGGCGCCACGATCTCGTAGTACCAGCTGGGCACGGTGGCCGTGAAGCGGTCGAAGGCATCGCGGCTCATGCCGTGCAGGCGCATCACCTTCGCGCGCTTGGCGAGCTCCGGGTCGCGCGTCACCAGCATGCCGCCCTCGCCCGTGGTCATCGTCTTGTTGGCGTAGAAGCTGAACACGGTGGCGTCGCTGCCCAGCGTGCCCACCAGCTGGCCGCCCACGGTGGTGGGCAGCGCGTGCGCGGCGTCCTCCACCACCTTCAGGCCGTGGCGCCGCGCGATGTCCAGGATAGCCGGCATGTCGGCCGCGAGGCCCGCGTAATGCACCGGCACCAGGCACTTCGTGCGCGGCGTGATGGCGGCCTCCATGGCGCGCGGATCGACGTTGAGCGTGGCCGGGTCGATGTCCACCAGCACGACGTCGGCGCCCAGGTAACGCGCCACCTCGGCGGTGGCCGTGAACGTGTGGGTGGTGGTGATGACCTCGTCGCCCGGGCCCACGCCCACGGCCTCCAGCGCCAGGTGCAGCCCGGCGGTGGCGGAATTGACGGCGATGGACTGCAGCGCGGGGTCGCCCAGGAACGCCGTGAAGTCCTGCTCGAACTGGCGGGTCTTGGGGCCGGTGGTGACCCAGCCCGAGCGCAGGGCGTCGACGACCTCGGCGATCTCCTCGTCCCCGATCTCGGGCAGGGCGAAGGGCAGGAAAGGGGCAGCGGCAGCGTTCATGGGGGGGATTGTCGATCAAGGCCGCGCGGCGCCGGCGGCCGCCGCAGCGTGCTGCACGGCCTCCAGGAAGCGCCGTGCCAGCACGGGGTAGGTGTGGTGGGCCAGCACGAACGCGTGGCCGCGCGCGGCCATCGCGGCGCGCGCGTCCGCGGTCGTGGCCGCCAGCTGGCGCAGGCCCGCGGCCACGGCAGCCGCATCCTCGGGCGGCACGGTGATGCCGCAGCCGGCCTCGGCCACCGGATCGTTGCCAGCCTCCACCGAGTGCAGCACCGCGCGGCCGGCCATCATGTAGTCCATCAGCTTGTTGGGCGCGATGCCGAAGCGGTAGATGGGCACGCGCTGCCAGCCGATGTAGGCGATGTCCACCGCGGCCAGGAAGGACGGGATCTGCGCCTTCGGGATCGGGGGCAGCAGCGCCACGTTGGACAGGCCCTCGGCCACGATGCGGGAGGCCAGCAGCCCGCGCAGGTGCCCGTCGCCCACCAGCACGAAGCGCAGGGGCGCGTCGCGGAGCAGGGCCGCCGCGTCCAGCAGCGTGTCCAGCGCGTTGGGCTCGCCCATCGACCCCGCATACCCCACCACCGTATGGCCGGCCCGGCGCGCGTCGGCGAAGGCCTGCGCCACGTCATCGCGCAGCGGCTGGGGCGCCTGCGCCCAGTCGTCGGGCGAGATGCCGTTGGGCACGATGGCCAGCCTGCGCAGGTCCAGGCCGCGCGAGGCCATGTAGTCGTGCACGCAGGGCAGCATCGAGACGACGACGTCCGACTCGCGGTAGGCCGTGCCCTCGGCCCACGAGCACAGCCGCGCGAACGGGTGCCCGGGCGACATGCCCGACAGCTCGATGGGCGACAGCGGCCACAGGTCGTGCACCTCGAACACCAGCACGGCGCCCGCGCGGCGCGCGAGACGTCGCGCCACCCAGATGTCCATCGGGTAGGTGCTGGAGGCGATCACCACGTCGGGGCGGAATTCGCGCACCAGCCGCGCGGTGTCGCGCCACACGGCGGAGAGGAACTGCCAGATGTTGCGCACGCGGGGCACGCCGTTGCCCTGGTAGGGCGACGTGGGGTACCAGCGGTAGGCGATGCCGTCGATCACCTCGTCGCGCGCGGGCCCGCGGTCGCCCACGCCATCGGGCTGCCGGGCGCGCACGTGCGAGAAGCTGGCCGCCAGCATCTGCACCCGGTGTCCGGCGCGCACCCATTCGCGCGCCAGGTAGTAGGGGCGGAACTCCATGCCGTGCGCGGGGCTGCCGGCGTAGTGCTCGAGGTACAGGATGTTCATCGGGAGGCGGGCCGCGCGAGGCGGGCCACGAAGGCATCGATGGACGGGCCGAACAACGCGTTCGCGGCCACCCAGTCGCGGTTGGCGTGGGCCACGGCGTCGGCGCGGTCCTCCAGCGCGCGCAGGCGGGCGGCCGACGGCGCGCCTTCGGTGCCCCGCAGCACCAGGCCATTGCGGCCATCGTCCACCAGCTCGCGGTTGGCCGGCAGGTCGGACAGGATCGGCACGCAGCCGTGCGCCATGGCCTCCAGCACGGACACCGCCACGGAATCGCTCTGCGGCAGGCTCACGTACCAGCGCGCGCGGTCGTACCACGCGGCCTGCTCGTCGGCCGGCAGGCGGCCGGTGAAACGCACGCGGTCCGCCAGGCCCAGGCCATCGGCCAGCAGGCCCAGCGCGTGGCGGAGCGACCCGTCGTTGGCCATCACCAGCCGCGCGTGCGGCCGGGACTGCGCGATCGTGGCGAACGCGCGCAGCACGGCGTCGGGGCGGTAGATGGGCTCCAACCCCCGGTTGGCGAAGAACAGGTCGGGGTCCTTCGTGCCCGGCGCGGCCGCGGGCGGCAGGGCGTCCAGGCCGAACGGGAAGGTCATCACCTCGCGGGCGCCCATCTCGCGCATGCGCTCGGCCATGTGGCGCGAATCGCTGGTGGCCACCTCGGCCGCGCGCAGCACGCGCTCGGTCACCCAGCGCAGCGTGGCGCTGCGCTGCGGCGTCACCAGGATGTCCGAGCCCCACGCGGACGCGGCCAGGCGCGCGCGCACGCCCAGCGCGCGCGAGGCCCAGGCCAGCGTGCCGTGCGACGTCAGGTAATGCGCGTTGATCCAGTCGGGTCGCACGCCACGCAGCCAGTGCGCCAGCGCGGGCAGCTTGCGCAGCAGCCCCGCGTTGCCGCCGGCGAAGTTGCGCGGGCCGTGCAGCGCCAGGCGGCGCGACGGCGCGATCTCGTCCGCCAGCGCGGGCGAGAAGCCGCCGCTGGACGCCACGTACAGGTCGGTGCGGGTGACCAGGGCCCGCGCCCACTTCAGCAGGTGCGGGCTCTCGCCGTCTCCCAGCAGCACCACGCGCACGGTCATGGCGGCGATCCGTCGGTGGGCCGGGCCCACGCGTCGTAGGTGGCCCGCAGCGACGGGTCCGGTGCCAGCCACTTCTCGTCGCCCTGCCGGCTGTCGCCCACCACCTGCGCGGGGCAACCCGCCAGCACGGCGAAGTCGGGAAACTCACCCCGCACGACGCTGCCCGCCCGCACGAGCGTGCCCCGGCCCAGCCGTGTGCCCGCCTCGATCACGCTGTGCGGGCCGATGAAGCTGTAGGGGCCGATCACGACGGGGCCCGCGATCCAGCCCGGGCGCTGGCCGCCGGGCGGCAGCGGCCAGTCGGCATACGCGCGGCCCAGCAGCCGCTGCGCGCGGTGCGAGCTGTGCGTGACGATGGCCACGTGGCTCGTCACCTGCACGCCTTCGCCCAGCGTGATGCCGCCACTGGCCTCGAGGAAGTTGAACGGGCCGACGTACACGTGGTCGCCCATCACCAGGCGGTCCTCGTGCTCGATGAGCGTCGCGGGCGAGACGCGTGTGCGTCGCAGGGCCCGGCCCTGCGAACGCTCGCCGAACAGCGGCCGGAAGAACGCCGCTCGCAGCAGCCCGCGGCGCCAGCGGTTGAGGGCGGAACGCCAGCCGATGCTCATGGGGTGCCTCGTCGCGCGTCGCCGCCGTCGGCGGCGGCCTCGGTGGGTGTCAGCGGCCAGGTGGCCAGCGACCAGAAGTAGTAGCCGAAGTACAGCGTCATCGCCGCGGACACGGCCCAGCCGGCCGTGGCCAGGCCGCCCGCGGCCAGGCCCGCGGCCAGCGCCCCCACGAAGGCCACCTGCCCGACGACGGCCAGCCGCAGCGCCCACGCCTGCGCGCCCCAGGCGAGCGTCACCACGGCCAGCGGCGCGGCCACGAAATGCACGCCCACGTAGACCGCCAGCGCGCGCGCCAGCAGCCCCGCGTCGTGCCACGCGGGCCCGAACAGGTGCGAGAACGCCCAGGGCGCGCCTGCCCACAGCGCCAGCACCAGGGGCGCGGCCATCGCGGCCAGCGCCGCCATCACGCGCCGCACCGCCGCGCGCGCCTCGGCCGTGACGCGCGGGGCCGTGCCCGCCTGGCCCGCCGGCGCCGTGCCGGCGGCGAGCTTGGGATACAGCGCCTGCGACACCGCGCCGCCCACCAGCGTGGCCGGCGCCTTCAGGTAGCGCAGCGACAGGCCCCAGAAGCCCGCGGCCATAGGCCCCAGCCACGCCGTGACCAGCGCGATCGCGGCGGTGTCCTGCAGCGCGCCCAGGAAGGCGTGCGGGGTGTTGAGCAGCGGGAAGTCGCGATGGCGCCGCGCCAGCGCCCGCCAGCCGCCGTCCAGGCCGGGCGCGGCGTCGCCGCCCGCGTGCCCTGCGCCGCCGACGCGTCGCTCGGGCATCCGCAGCCGCAGCGGCAGTCGCAGCAACGCCGCCGAAGCCGCGGCCGCGGCCACGCTGGCACCGATCAGGCCGTGCACGCCGGCGCCCAGGCTCGCCAGCACCACCTGGCCCAGGGCGCCGCCGCCGTACTGCACCACGCGCGACGCCGACAGCACCGTGAAGCGCTGGGTGCGCGTGGCCCACAGCGTGGCCAGCGACAGCGCGCCCAGCGCGGCCACGGCGGCCGGCAGCCACAGCGGGAACGACTGCCCCCGCACCGCGGCCCAGCCCGCGCCCGCCAGCGCGGCCACGAGCGTCACGCCCGCGAGCACGCGCAGGCACAGGGCGCGCAGGCCCTGCGCCTCGTCGTCGTCCGTGATCATCGGCAGCGCGAACTCGTAGCGCGCGCAGGCCACCACGGCCAGGTTGGCGGCCACGGCGGAGAACAGGTGGAAGGTGCCCAGCTCGGCCGGGCTCACCAGGCGCGTCAGCACCGGGCCCAGCAGCAGCGGCGCGGCCTGCGCGGCCGCCCCGCCGGCCACCAGCGTCAGCGTGGCGCGCAGCAGGCCGCGCGCGGGGGCGGGCACGGTGGACACGGGGTCGGGCGGGGGTGAGGCGTGGCGGGGCGACGCGGCGCGGCCGTCGGGCTCAGCGCGGGCCGACGGCGGCCGCCAGCGCCGCCACCACGCGGTCCTGGTCGTCGCCCGACAGGTCGGGGCTGAGCGGCAGGCTCAACACCTCGGCCGCGGCCGCGTCCGCGTTCGGGCAGCCCTGCGCGGCGACGAAACGCTCGTAGGCGGGCTGGCGGTGCAGCGGGCGCGGGTAGTGCACGGCGGTGGGGATGCCCGCCGCCGTGAGCGCGGCCTGCACGCGCGGGCGATCGGCCACGCGCACCGTGTACTGGCCCCAGACGCTGTCGCGGTCGGGGCGCACGGTGAGTAGCGTGAGCCCGCGCCCCACCAGCGGTGCGAGCCGCTCGTGGTAGCGCGCCCCCAGCGCCCGGCGACGTTCCAGCTCCCATTCCAGCCGTTGGAGCTTGCCCAGGATCACTGCGCACTGCAGCGTGTCCATGCGCCCGCCCACGCCCACGCGCGTATGCGTGTAGCGCGCGCTCTGGCCGTGCACGCGGATCTCGCGCATGGCCTGCGCCAGCGCGGCATCCGTGGTGAACAGCGCGCCACCGTCGCCGTAGCAGCCCAGCGGCTTGCTGGGGAAGAAGCTGGTGGCGGCGATGGCGGACGTGTTGCCGCTGCGCTGGCCCTGGTACGTGGCGCCGAAGCTCTGCGCCGCGTCCTCGATCACGTGCACGCCGTGGCGCGCCGCGATGGCGTTGATCTCGGCCATGTCGGCCACCTGGCCGTACAGGCTCACCGGGATGATCGCCTTCGTGCGCGGCGTGATGGCCGCCTCGATCCGCGACGCGTCGATGTTGCAGGTGTCCGGCTCGATGTCCACCCACACCGGCACCCCGCCCAGCAGCACGATGGTCTCGGCCGTGGCCGCGAACGTGAAGGGCGTCGTCACCACCTCGTCGCCCGGCTGCAGGCCGATGGCCATCAGCGCAATCAGCAGCGCCTCGGTGCCGCTGGCCACGGTGATGCAGTGCGGCGATCCGGTGAAGGCCTCCAGCGCCTGCTCGCACTCGCGCACCTCCGGGCCCATGATGTACTGGCCGTGGTCGAGCACGCGCTGGATGCGCGCGTCGATGTCGGCCTTGAGGGCGGCGTACTGGGACTTGAGGTCGATGAACTGCATGGCGGGATCAGGTGAGGTGGAGCGTGTCGCCGTCCAGGCGATACGACTCGCCCGTGGCGGGGCAGCGGGCCTCGCCGGTGCCGCTCGCGGGCAGGTCCAGGCGCTCGCCGTGGCGGCTCATCCAGCCGATGCGCCGCGCGGGCACGCCCACCACCAGCGCGTGGGCGGGCACGTCGCGCGACACCACCGCGCCGGCCCCGACGAACGCGTGCTCGCCGATGGTGGTGCCGCAGACGATGGTGCAGTTGGCGCCCAGCGTGGCGCCACGCCTGACGAGCGTGCGGCGGTACTCGTCCTTTCGCACCACCGCCGCGCGCGGGTTGAACACGTTGGTGAACACCATGCTCGGCCCGCAGAACACGTCGTCCTCCAGCGTGACCGCGTCGTACACCGACACGTTGTTCTGGATCTTGACGTTGTCGCCGATCACCACGTCGTTGCCCACGTACACGTTCTGCCCGAACGAGCAACGCGCCCCGATGCGGGCGCCCGCGCTGACGTGCACCCAGTGCCAGACGCGGCAATCGGCGCCGAGGACGGCGCCGTCGTCGACGATGGCGGTGGGGTGGACGGTGGTGGGCATCGATCAGTACGCCAGCGGAAGATTGATGCGCTTGCCGTCGCGGGCGGACAGGTACATGGCGATCAGCAGCTCGAGCGACTTCAGGCCTTCGCGCCCGTCCGTCTCGGGCACCGACTCGCCCCGCAGCGTCCGGATGACGTTGTCGTAGTACAGCGGGTGGCCGAAGCCGTAGACGGACGTCGTCTGGTAGCTGGCGTCCTCGATCTCCGAATCCATGGCATGCGGCTGGTCGAACTGCCACAGCGCGATCTCGTTCACCGCCACGCCCCCGATGCGCACCGAGCCCTTCTCGCCCAGGATCGTGATCGAGCCCTCGAGGTTCTTCGGGTACGTGAGCATGGTGACGTTGATGCTGCCCATCGCGCCGTTGCGCCACTTGAGCGCGGCCACACCGGTGTCCTCCACCTCGATGTTGCGCGCCAGCGTGCCGGTGTAGGCCATCACGCTTTCCACCGGGCCGCCCAGCCAGTCGAGCAGGTCGACGTAATGGCTCGCCTGGTTCATGAACGCGCCGCCGTCGAACTCCCACGTGCCGCGCCATGCGGCGCTGTCGTAGTAGGACTGCGGGCGGGTCCAGAACACGTTGACGTTGACCATGTAGATGCGGCCGAAGCGGCCTGCCTCGATCGCGCGCTTGAGCAGCTGCAGCGTGCGGTTGCGCCGGTTCTGCTTGACCACGAACAGGCGCACGCCCGCCTCGTCGCACGCACGCACCATGTCCAGGCCGTCCTGCCAGCGCGTGGCCATCGGCTTCTCGGTCATCACGTGGCGCCCGCTGCGGGCGATCTCGATCACCTGCTGCGAGTGCAGGCCGCTGGGCGTGGCCACCAGCACGCAATCCGCATCCGTGGCCGCCAGCATCTGCGTGAGGTCGCCGTGGCCGCGCGCACCGGTGCGGGTCACCGCCGCGGCCAGCGCATCCGGGGCCGTGTCGCAGACGTCCACCAGCTCGGCGCGGTCGGCGTGCTGCTCGATGGCGCCCATGTGGTTGGCGGCGATGCGCCCGCAACCCACCAGTGCGAAGCGGACCTTGCGGCCCTGGACGGGGGGCGTGTGGGGAGAGCGAAGGGAATGCATGAGGGCCTGAATTCTAGTCAACCCCGCGTCCAGGGGCCGTAAAATTGCGGGTTTTCCTTCATTCGCCGCACATCGGCCAAGACTGCGCCCCATGGAACCGACCGCCAACCCCACGCCCCCCGACGAGAACAAGCTGATCGCCGAGCGCCGCGAGAAACTGGCGGCCATCCGGGCGCGCGGCGGCGTCGCCTTCCCCAACGACTTCAAGCCCACGCACCACGCGGCGGACCTGCACCACCGCCACGACCAGGCCGAGCCGGAAGCGCTGGAAGCCACGCCCATCCCGGTGGCCGTGGCCGGCCGCATGATGCTCAAGCGCGTGATGGGCAAGGCCTGCTTCGCCACGCTGCAGGACGCCTCCGGCCGCATCCAGCTGTACGTCACGCTGGACGCCGTGGGCGCCGACGTGCTGGCCGACTTCAAGCACTGGGACCTGGGCGACATCGTGGCCTGCACCGGCACGCTGTTCAAGACCAAGTCGGGCGAGCTGTCCGTCAAGGCCACGTCCATCCGCCTGCTCACCAAGTCGCTGCGCCCGCTGCCCAGCGATTTCTTTGGGCTGGCCGACCAGGCGCAGAAATACCGCCAGCGGTATGTGGACCTGATCACCGACGACGCCGCGCGCAAGCGCTTCGCGGCGCGCAGCAAGGCCGTCAGCGCCATCCGCAGCTTCATGGTGGAACACGGCTTCCTCGAGGTGGAGACGCCGATGCTCCACCCGATCCCGGGCGGCGCCAACGCCAAGCCCTTCGTCACCCACCACAACGCGCTCGACCAGGAGATGTTCCTGCGCATTGCGCCCGAGCTGTACCTGAAGCGCCTGGTGGTAGGCGGCTTCGAGCGCGTGTTCGAGATCAACCGCAACTTCCGCAACGAAGGCATCTCGGTCCGGCACAACCCGGAATTCACGATGATGGAGTTCTACGCGGCGTACTGGACCCACCACGACCTGATGGACTTCACGGAAGTCCTGCTGCGCCACGCGGCGCGCGTGGCCACGGGCTCCGCCGCCCTCACCTACGCCGGCCAGCCGGTGCACCTGGACCAGCCGTTCGCGCGCCTGTCGGTGCGCGATTCGCTGGTGGCGCACGCGGGCCTGTCGGCGGAAGAAGCCGTGGACCCGGCGGTGCTGCGTGCCCGCATCCTGGCCGCCGGCGAGGCCGCGCCCGCGCACTGGAAGCTGGCCGAGCTGCAGTTCGGCCTGTTCGAGGCGGTGGTGGAGGAGAAGCTCTGGCAGCCCACCTTCATCATCGACTATCCGGTCGAGGTGAGCCCGCTGGCGCGCGCCTCCGACACCGACCCCACCATCACCGAGCGCTTCGAGCTGTTCATCACGGGGCGCGAGTTCGGCAACGGGTTCTCCGAGCTCAACGACGCGGAGGACCAGGCCGCGCGCTTCCACGCGCAGGTGGCCAACAAGGACGCGGGCGACGAGGAGGCGATGTTCTTCGATGCCGACTTCATCCGGGCGTTGGAGTACGGGATGCCGCCGGCGGGGGGATGTGGGATCGGGATCGATCGGTTGATGATGTTGTTGACGGATTCGCCGAGCATTCGCGATGTGATCTTGTTTCCTGCATTGCGTCGGGAGGCTTGAGGCTGCATTGATCTGGAGGTTGGGCACGCTTCGCACTGTTGTCCTTCCTCGTGGGCAAGACAGGCCCAGGCTTCCCGGCCGGCCCAGCGTACGGCGCCGCGGCCTTCGGCGCGCGGTGCCCTGCGCTTCTCGGATCCGGGGCCAAGTTCGAACTCCCTCCGCTCCTTCGTCGCTGTGGTCGAACAATCGAACTTGAGTCAGTCTACGAGGCGTGCTGCGCACGCTGCCCCGGATCCTGCGATGCTTGTATGGTCCCAACGCTGGGGCGGTCAATCGCGTTGGCGT
>FTBV01002025.1_pt1 | contig 43957 bp, 40 predicted proteins | sample 1639281 | NCBI WGS metagenome assembly FTBV01 (sample SAMEA3914864, study PRJEB12502) | metagenome | biome: forest; material: soil | place: USA | collected 2012-03-12 | depth 0.3 m | reverse complement strand
GCTGGGCGCCCCCTGTACCCCCGCCGGGGGGGGCCCCCGCCGATGCCGCATTGCGTCAAAATGCGCGACAACGTCCCGGGCCGCCGGGGCCAGCACAGGACAGGCAATGAAGAACAAGGAAGGTGGCGCGCTGGGGGCCTTGACCCTGGGTGCGCTGGGGGTGGTGTATGGCGACATCGGCACCAGCCCGCTGTACACGCTGCACGAGATCTTCGTGCCCACGTCCGGCGTCGCCGTGCCCATGGATTCCTGGCACCTGATCGGCGCGGTCTCCACCATCTTCTGGGGCCTGATGCTGGTGGTCACGCTCAAGTACGTGATCCTGATCCTGCGCGCGGACAACAACGGCGAGGGCGGGGCGATGGCGCTCACCGCGCTCGCCTCGCAGGCCGCCGGCGGCACGCCGCGGCGCAAGGCGCTGATCCTGATGGTGGGCATGTTCGGGGCCACGCTGTTCTTCGGGGACAGCGTCATCACGCCGGCCGTCACGGTCATGGGCGCGATGGAGGGCCTGGAGGTGATCACGCCGTCGATGAAGCCGTTCATCGTGCCGCTGTCGGTGGTGGTGCTGGTGGCGCTGTTCGCCGTGCAGCGCCTGGGCACGGGCACGGTGGGCAAGAGCTTCGGGCCCATCATCGTGGTGTGGTTCACCATCCTGGGCGTGGCCGGCTTCATGCACATCCTCGACGAGCCGCAGATCCTGTGGGCGCTGAACCCGCTGCGCGCGGCCGAGTTCCTGATGGACCGCGGCTGGCACGTGTTCGCCGCGCTGGGCGCCATCGTGCTGGCGCTGACCGGCGCGGAGGCGCTGTACGCCGACATGGGGCACTTCGGCAAGACCCCGATCCGGCTCGCGTGGTCGTTCGTCGTGATGCCCGCGCTGGCGCTGAACTACATGGGCCAGGGTGCCCTGCTGATCCACAACCCGGCCGCCATCGACAACCCGTTCTTCAAGATGTACCCGCCGTCGTTCGTGCTGCCGCTGGTGGTGCTGGCGGCCATGGCGGCCGTCATCGCGTCGCAGGCCGTCATCTCGGGCGCCTTCTCGATGACCAAGCAGGCCATCCAGCTGGGTTTCCTGCCGCGCATGGAGGTGGTGTACACGTCGGCGCGCGAGGCGGGGCAGATCTACCTGCCGCGCGTCAACTGGCTGCTGCTCGTGGCCGTGGTGCTGGCGGTGATCGGCTTCGGCAGCGTGTCGGCCATCACCGCGGCGTACGGCATCGCGGTCACGATCACGATGCTGATCGACACGGTGCTCACGTTCTTCGTGGTGCGCTACGGCTGGGGCTACCCGCACTGGATCGCCATCGGCGCCACGATGTTCCTGCTGCTGATCGACGCGCTGCTGGTGTCGGCCTGCTCGCTGAAGTTCATGCAGGGCGGCTGGTTCCCGCTGATCCTGGGCCTGGCCATGTTCACGGTGATGTCCACCTGGAAGCGCGGCCGCGAGCTGCTGATCGAGAACATCCGCCGCGACGACCCGGACCTGGTGCCGTTCGTCACCGCGCTGGCCGCCGACGACATCCCCAAGACCGCCCGCACCGCCGTCTTCACGGTGGCCAATGGCGGCACGGTGCCGCAGGCCCTGCTGCACAACCTGAAGCACAACCAGGTGCTGCACGAGCAGAACGTCATCATGACGGTGAAGTTCCACGAGGTGCCCTGGGTGCCGTTCTCCGAGCGCGTGCAGGTGGAGCCGCTGGCGCGGGGCTTCTGGCGCGTCACCGTCAACTACGGCTTCAAGAACCAGCCCGACATCCCCAAGGCGCTGGAGCTGTGCAAGGAGCACGGGCTGGAGGTGGAGGAGTTCACCACCAGCTACTTCCTCAGCCGCGAGACCGTGGTGCCCACGCGGGGCGAGGGCATGGCGCACTGGCGCGAGCGGCTGTTCGCCGCCATGTCGCGCAACGCGGGCAGCGTGGTGGAGTTCTTCCGCCTGCCCAACAACTCGGTGATCGAGTTGGGCACGCGCGTCCAGATCTGACGGCCCGGGCCGGGGCCCAAAGCGCCACCGATCCGGGCGTTTCGCACCATTCGTCCGGCGGGATGCCGGTCGTCCTGCAGTTCGGTCCTCGGGGGCCGAAATGGGAAGACGTGCGCACGCCGACAGGCGTTCGCCGCCCCATTTCGCCCCCGAAAGGCCCTTTCATGCCCGTGATCTCCCGCGCCCCGCTGCCCCTGTCGCTTGCCGCGACGGTCGGCAGCCTGATGCTGGCCACCCTCGCCGCCTGCGGCGGTGGCGGCGCCGACGCCCCGAACGCACCGCCGCCGCCCCCACCGCCCCCGCCGCCGGTCACCGCCCTGTCGGGCACCGTGGCCGTGGGCGCGCCCATCACGGGCGGCACGCTGCGCATCCTGGATGCGACCGGCGCCGTCGTCGCGCACGACATCGCCATCGACGCCGATGGCCACTACAGCCTGCCCGAGGTGTCCGGCACCGCCCCGTGGCGCCTGGAGGCCTGCGGCTACGCCGGCGGCAACTGGCGCTGCATCTACGCCGTGGCGCAGGCGCTGGGCACGGCCAACGTGACCCCGCTCACCACGGCCCTGGTGACGCTGGCCACTGGCGACGCGCCCGAGGCGCTGATGCAGGACGGCGCGTCCGCCCCGTCCGCCGACGCCCTGTCCGGCGCGCAGTCGCGCCTGCAGGACAGCCTGGCCAGCACGCTGGCCGACGCCGGTGTCCCCGGCACCCTGGACTTCACCACCGGCACGCTGGCCGCGGGCTCGCGCACCGGCTACGACCGCGTGCTGGACGCCGTGGCCGTCACCACCGGCTCGGACAATGGCGCCTTCGTGCAGCTGACGCCGCGCCTGGGCGACGGCAACGTCTACATGACGACCGGCAGCGACGCCACCTCCACCGGCACGATCGTGCCCGCGGCGGGCGCGGCCGACATGTCGCTCGCCAGCGTGGAGACGCTGTTCGACGGCATCAGCGCCGCGATGGCCAGCGCCGACGCCTGCAGCAACGCGACCACGGGCGTGCGCCATTTCGTGGCCGACAACGCGCGCATGAGCTTCGGCAAGGGCGCCAGCTTCACCGGCGGCGACGGCGTCGCGCAAGGGCTGTGCATGCTGTTCTCCGGCGCCGGCAACGATGGCGGCGAGGCGATGTGGGGCTCGCGCCTGGTGAGCCCGGTGCTGGGCCACTGCGACTTCACGGGCGCCGACCCGCTGTGCGGCGTCAGCCTGGCCCTGCAGGCCCCGGACGGCACCGTGCAGGTGCTGGGCGGCGGCGTGAGCGTGGTCTACCACGGCGGCGCCTTCCTGTTCTATGGCGACGCCACGCCGCTGGCCCTGCATGCCAATGCCGCCGCGCAGCGCATGCACAACCTGGACACGGGCGTCGACCAGTACTCGCGCGCCCTGCAGTTCGACATCGGCCATGTGGACGGCGTGGCGTGCGCGCAGGTGTTCCAGCGCGACGCCGGCGGCAACCAGACCACGGTGGCGTACTACAAGGTGCACGAGGCCGGTGCCGAGCGCATGTCCCTGTGGGTGACCGCGGGCCAGTTCGGCAACTCGCCCAGCCTGGACCCGGCCAGCGGCCAGACCCGCAGCAGCGACGACAGCTGGGTGCAGCTGCCGGACGGTGACGTGGGCGACGAGGTGGTGCGCAACTTCTACCGCGGCGGCCGCTTCGTCACCGTCGCCGCCTTCACCGACGAGGCCTGCGCCACGCCGGCCGTGCTGGAAGGCCACAGCGAGTGGACGATCGACGTCGACGGCGTGCCGCCCGTGTGGTCCGCGATGGCGTCCCTGCCGTGGGGCAGCCTGACCGACGGGACGACCAGCGCGCTGAAGGCGCTGACGCTGACCGCGGGCACCCCCTCCACCTTCGACCTGTCGTGGGTGATCGGCGCGGGCTCGTCCGGCTACGGCGAGGCCACGTTCTGCGTGGCCGGTGACTGCGGCGACGGCAGCGTGTCGCGACTGGCCCAGATCCAGGTGCGGCCGGGCGCCACCAGCGGCCACTTCGCCCTGCGCGCCCCGGCCTTCGACGTCGCCGCCGGCGGCACCAAGGAGCTGATCCTGGGCGGCCGCGACAGCGCGGGCATGAACATGGAGAGCGAGTTCATCACCTGCGTGGACACCGCGGGCCAGGGCGGCTGGTGCCAGTGAGCCTGCGGGCCGGGCGCCAGGACTGATCCGGCGCCGGCTCGTCCACCGCTTCCCTTGCCAGGGGCCGGCGCGTCGCCAGACGCGCCGGCCCCTTTTTCTTCGGGGGCGCGCCGCCGCCTGCTGGCGCGCGCCTTTCCGGCCTCAGCCCGCGACCGGCAATCGCAGCTCCGCGCGCAGGCCACCGCCCTCCCGCGGGGCCAGCACGAGGCGCCCGCCCGCGCGTTCCGCGAGCGCGCGCGCGATGTGCAGGCCCAGCCCGAGGCCGGCGTGGCCCGCGTGGGCCGAGGGGACCGGGGGGACGGTGTCCCAGTGCGCGAACGGCGTGCCGGCCGCGGCCAGTTGCTCGGGGGACAGGCCGGGGCCGCGGTCCTCGATGCGGATCACGGCCTCGGCGCCGCCGGTGTGCGTGGCCGCGTCGGTGCCCACCGTCATCGACACGTCGTCGCTGTGGCGCAGGGCATTGGTCAGCAGGTTCTGCACGATGCGGCGCAGTGCCAGCGGCGGGCACGTCACCACGGTGCTCGCGCCCGCCAGCGTCACGTCGGGCGTGCCGGGTGGCAGGTCGTCCAGCAGCGCCTGCACCAGCGCGTGGGCGTCCACGCGCGCCGGCGCGGTGGCATCAGCCGGGCGGAACAGGTCGAGCAGGCCTTCCAGCAGCTCGTCCATCTCGCGGATGTCCGCTGCGGCACGGGGCGATGCGCCGTCGCCTGCTTCCAGCCGCAGGCGCAGGCGCGCCAGGGGCGTGCGCAGGTCGTGCGACACGGTGGCCAGCAGCAGGCGCTGCGCGTCGAAGTCGGCCTTGAGCTGGCGCGCCATTTCATTGAACACCTGCGCCGTGGCGCGCACGTCGGCGCTGCCGCGCGTGGCATCCACCTGCGGCGGCTCGCTGGCCATGGCCTGCGGCCCCGAGGACGCGACCGCCGCGCGCAGGCGGCGCGCGGCGGCGCCCAAGTCGTGCACCGGGGCGCTGAGCCAGCGGGCGGCCAGCGCCGCGGCGGCCCCGATCACCAGCACGCGCACCAGCATGTCCAGCCAGACCGACCAGCGCGGCGCCGCGACGTGGACGTGGCGGGGCGGAGCGCCGGGGTCGGCGGGGGTGCCCGGGGGTGGCGGGGTGGCCCCGGGGAACGCCCCTGGCGGGGCGCCGAAGGCCGGGCCCGGCGCCGGGCCTGGGCTTGCGCCTGGGCCCGTCCCCGGACCCGCATCCGGACCCGCCGCACCCGGTCCGCGGTCCAGCCGCCGCGCCTGCCCGGTGAGGGCCGCCACGGGCGGCAGCGACGGCAGCGGCGGCACCGACCGCACGAGGGACACCGGCCCGTGCGCCCCCGCGGGCGCGGTGGCGCGGAAGGCCTCGAAGCCCAGCAGCGTGCTGGCCACCAGCGTGACCCACAGCAACAGGAACAGCCGCAGGAACAGCGTGTCGAAGCGTCGCCATCCCCGCGAGGGCGCGGCCGGGCGGCCCTTCCCGGGCGCCTCGCCGGCGGCGGTGGCGCTCACGTCGCGCTGGCCGCGGGCTCCGGCACGAAGCGGTAGCCCTGGCCGCGCACGGTGCGGATGAAGCGCGGATGGTCCACGGGATCGCCCAGCTTCAGCCGCAGGCGCGACACGGCCAGGTCGATGCTGCGCTCGTTGGCGTCGCCGCCGGCCGCGCGCGTGAGCTCCACCAGCCGCAGGCGGCTGAGCACGCGGCCGGGGTGCTCGGCGAAGGCGCTCAGCAGCCGGAATTCGGCGTTGGACAGCGGCAGCGACACGCCGTCGGGCCGCTGCAGCACGCGTTGCTTCCAGTCGACCTGCCAGCCGTCCGCGAAGCGCAGCGCGGTGGGCGAGGCCGCTGCCACGGGTGCCAGCGGTCCGGCACTGCGTCGCAGCACGGCCTGGATGCGCGCCACCAGCTCGCGCGGCTCGAACGGCTTGCCCAGGTAGTCGTCGGCGCCGATCTCCAGCCCCACCACGCGGCTGATCGGATCGCCCTGCGCCGTCAGCATGATCACCGGCAGACGCGACGTGCGCCGCAGCTCGCGGCACAGCTCGACGCCGTTGCCGTCGGGCAGCATCAGGTCCAGCAGCACCAGGTCGATGCCGCCTTGGGCCAGTTCGGCCCGGAAGGCCTGGGCGGTGGCGGCGGTGCGCACCGACAGGCCGTGGCGGCCCAGGTGCGTGGCGACGAGGGCGCGCAGGTCGGGATCGTCGTCGACGATGAGGCAGGTGGGCATGGCCCGTGAAGCATAGCCCGCGGGCACGTCGGCGGTGCGTCTCGATTGTGTCGACGACCGGGGATCGGCGCGACCGCGCCCGCCGATATCATCGACCCCGATGACCAACACCCCCGATGCCCTGGAGACGGTCCGCGAGTTCTGGCGCCTGATGGCCACCAACGACTTCGCGTCGGTGGCCGCCGTGCTGGCGCCGGAGTTCGTGCTGGAGTGGCCCCAGAGCCAGGAGCGCATCCGCGGTCCCGAGCGGTTCGCCCGCATGAACGCGGAGTACCCGGCGCAGGGCCCGTGGCGCTTCACGATCCACCGCCTCGTCGGCGGCGGGACGGAGGCGGTGTCCGACGTCGGCGTCACCGACGGCACGCAAGTGGCGCGGGCCCTCTCGTTCTTCACGGTGGTGGACGGCCGGATCACGCGGCTCGTCGAATTCTGGCCGGAGCCCTACGATGCCCCGGCCAACCGCGCCCACCTGGTGGAACGGATGGCGTGGCCGGAGCCCCGGCCCGCCTAGCGCCGGCCCTGCAGCACCCTCAGCGACGTGTTGGCCGGCCCCTGCGCATGGTCGCCCACGCAGGTGCGGTTGCGGCCGCCGCGCTTGGCGTTGTAGAGCGCCTCGTCGGCCTCCGCGATCAGGTCGGACAGGCCCTGCGCGTGCGCGAGGACCGCGGCCACGCCGATGCTGACGGTCAGCGGGGGCAGCTCGGGGTCCTGGTCGTGCGGGGCGCTGACCGCCAGGCGCAGACGCTCGGCGATGGCCGCGGCCGTGAGCAGGTCGGTGTCGGGCAGGACGGCCACGAACTCGTCGCCGCCGTAGCGGCCGAACAGGTCGGTGCAGCGCACCACGTGGCGGCCCTGCAGCGCCACGTGCTGCAGCACGCGGTCGCCCACCGGGTGGCCGCGCGAATCGTTGATGCCCTTGAAATGGTCGACATCGACGATGAAGGCCGCCGTGGAGGTGCCCAGGCGGCGGGCGCGGTGGAGCTCGTGCGTGGCCTGCGTGATCAGGGCGCCGCGTGCCAGCACGCCCGTGAGGTGGTCGTGGCGCGACAGCTGCAGCACCCACTCGTGCATGCGCTCCGTGATGAGCAGCATCATGCCGACGCTGGCGAGGATGTCGAGCACCACCACCACGCCGATCTGCAGGCCGATCAGCGGCACGCGCAGGTCGGTGACGGCGCTGGCGATGCCCAGCTGCAGCACCATGCCCGCACGCCAGAGGTTGGTGACGGCCAGGCCGGTGAGGCAGGCGACCAGCACCACCCGCGCGGGCGACATCGGCCCGCCCGTGCAGATGCTGTACGCGGCCGCTGCGCTGAGGGTGGAGCCGGCCAGCGTGAACACCAGGGGCCGGACGATGCCCTGGGGCCACGCCAGCGACGCCAGCACCGCGGCGATGGCGGTGGCCAGCAGGCCCAGCAGCAGGAGGCGGTCGTGCGATCGGCGGGCGTCGAAGCGCCGCAGCGCGGCCAGCTGCAGCGCGCGGCCGCCCAGCAGCAGGGGCACGCCGAAGGTGATGGGGATCCAGACGGCGACGAGTCCGCGCAGGGCGCTCAGGGCGCAGCCGGCGGCCAGCGCGAAGGAGGCCAGGGCCCACAGGCGCAGGCCGGGCATGGGTTGGCTCAGGCGCAGCTCGAGCGACAGGACGAGCACGCCCAGCAACAGGGAAAGCACCGCTGCCACCTCGAGCAGCGTGCGGCCGTCGATCGCCATGTGATGTCCCGCTCCCCTGGTCCGCCGGGCATCTCGGCGGTCCTCGTTCGCAAAATTCTAGGGCGAACGGGGCGCTGGCGGGGCGAAATCGTCGGTGCGGCGCGTCAGTTGGCCAGGGCGTGGGACGAGCTGTCGGCCTGGCCTTCGCTCAACGTGTGCAGCTGGAAATGGCCGTTCCGATTCACCAGCCAGACCTCGGTGACGGTCTGCGCCCCGGCCTGCGGGCCCGGCGGCGGAAAGGGCGCGGCGCGCTGGATCATCGCGGAGATCCACGGCATGACCTCCTTGGCGGCCGCCGGCTCGCGCACGAAGCGCACCGCGGTGACGCGGCCGTCGGCGTCGATGTCGGTCTCCGTCATCGCCACCGCGTACATCAGCGGCGGCAGCTTGCCCTTGTGCACGTTCAGCGGGTAGCTGGCGTAGAGGTGCTCGGCGGCGTCGCGGCGGTACTGCTGCGGCGAGTCGGCGCGCGACGGCGCCGTGGCATGCGGCTGGGGGGACGGCGCGCTGGCGAACTGCGCGCAGGCGGGGACGGTGGCCGCGCAGAGCGCGGCAAGGACGGCGCGGCGGGCCTGGATGGCGGCGGTGGTCACGGCGTGAACCCTCGTACGACGAGTGAAGGTGTGCCGATGATGGGTGGTCGCGGCGCCGCGTGGTCGGGTCGGGAAGGGGGTGAAGGTGCACTAGATCACGCGCGACGGCGGGTCGTGACCCGGGGGTTACAGCCCGTCACGGCCGGGTTGCGCGCAGGCCACGTCCAGCGCGCGCCGCACCACGGGCGCGAGCCGTCCGACGAGCTCCGGGAACCGCGCCACCGGCACGGCGGCGAACGACAGCACCAGGCCACGCCAGTCCACCCGCTCCGCATAGACCGACAACGGGATCACCGTGACGCCGGCCGCCATCGCGGCGCGCGCCAGGGCGCGGTCGTCCACGTGCAACGGCAGGGCGATCGTCAGGTGCACGCCGCGCGCACCGCTGGAGATGGCCAGGCGCCCGTCCGAGAACTCCGCCGGCAACGCGCCGTGCAGCGCGCGCAGCAGCGCCTCCCGGCGCAGCGCGTACTCGCGGCGCAGCATCCGCACGTGGGCGGCATAGTGGCCCTCGCGCAGGAAGTCGGCCAGCACCTGCTGCACGCCCTGGTCGCCGTCGCGGTAGAAATCGGCGGACGCCTCGGCGAACACCTGTTGCAGCGACGGCGGCACCACCAGGAACGCCACGCGGATGCCGGGGTACACGGTCTTGCTGAACGTGCCCAGGTAGATCACACGGTGCGCACGGTCCTCGCCCTGCAGCGACGGGAAGGGCGCCCCCTCGTAGCGGTACTCGCTGTCGTAGTCGTCCTCCAGCAGCAGCGTGCCGTGTGTGGCGGCGAACTGCAGCCATTCCACGCGGCGCGCCAGCGGCATCACGGCGCCGGTGGGGAACTGGTTGGACGGCGTGAGGTAGGCCAGCCGGGGGGCGGGCCGGTCGCGGCCGACGCGCGGCACGGGCAGGCCCTGCGCGTCCACCGCGTGGGGCACCAGGCGCAGGCCGTGGTCGCCCAGCACCTGGCGCGCGGCCCAGTAGCCCGGGTCCTCCAGCAGCGCCGCGTCGCCGGGGTCGCACAGCAGGCGCGCCACCAGGTCGATGGACTCGCCGGTGCCGTCGGTGATGATCACCTGCGACGGCTCGCAGCGCACGCCGCGGGTGGCGCGCACGTGCTCGGCGATGGCCTCGCGCAGCGTGGGGGCGCCCCCCGGCTCGCCCACTTCCAGGTGGGCGGGGTCGGCGCGGCGCAGGTGGCGGTGCTGCAGGCGGTTCCACAGGCGGTGCGGGAAGAGCGCGTCGTCGAACTGGCCCGGGCAGAACGGCTGGCGCGTCCAGAACGCGTGCAGCGGGTGGGCGTGGTAGCGCTGGCCGCGGCGCGACAGCCTGGGCGGCGGCGGCAGGGTGGCGCCGGCGCCCGCGCCGCCGGCAGCCTTCCCGGCGCCGCCCCCGTGCGGGCCACCCGAGGCGCCGTTGGCGTCCCGGGTCTCCGCAGGCCGTCCGCCGGCGGGCGTGGGCCGCGTGCCCGGATCGCACACGTACGTGCCCGAACCCACGCCGGGCACCACGTAGCCCTCGGCGCCCAGCTGGTCGTAGACGGGCACCACCGTGTTGCGCGCCAGGCCGAGTGCGGCGGCCAGCGCGCGCGTGGACGGCAGGCGGGTGGCCGGCGGCAGCACGCCGTCCAGGATGGCGCGGCGGATCAGCTGGGCCAGCAGCGTCCCGCGCGGGCGCGCGGGCTCGCGCAGGCGCGCGGCGGGCCAGGCGTGCTGGAGCCAGTCAAGCAGCGGGGCGGGGGCGTGGGCGTGCTGGGGCATGCGGAAGGCGCCATTCTGCGCGAAAGTGGACCAGCGGCCTGGGCCGGAAGTGGACCTTCCGGCTGGTCCACTTCCGGCGTATCGTGCCGCCCATGTCCGCCGCGCCGTCCATACCCGCCACCCCTGCCACGCCCGCCGCACCGGTCGCACCGGCCGCACCGGCCGCGCGCCTGGCGCCGCTCGCCCCGCTCGACCGCGCCGCGGTCGAGTCCGCGCTGTCGGCCACCGCGTTCAGCCACGTCGAGTGCTGCCTGGGCGATTTCACCTCCGTCGCCCGCGGCAAGTCGGTGGCGCGTGCGGATTTCGTCGGCCAGGCCGGCTGCCGCCTGCCGTCGGTGGTGCTGGGCCTGACGCTCACGGCCGGCGAGCCCGACGAGGTGTTCGGCCCGCTGCTGCCGGGCTCCTACCTGGACATGGACCTGGTGCCCGACCTGGCCACCCTCGTGCCGCAGCCCGGGCGCCGCGCCGCGGGCTCGGTGCTGTGCGAACCCACGGGCCCGCTGTGGTCCGAGCGCCACCAGCGCTTCGTGGACGCCAGCGAGTTCTCGCCGCGCGCCGCGCTGCGCCGCGTCTTGGCCCGGCTGGATGCGGCCGGCCTGCAGGCCACGGTGGCCCCCGAGCTGGAGCTGTTCCTGGTGGATCGTCGCGAAGGCGCCGACGGCCAGGTGAGCCTGCACGCCCCCGCCCCGCGCGCGGGCCACCCGGCGCGCGAGCGCGCCTGCGAGGCCTATTCCGTGGAGCGCACCGGCCACTTCGCCGACTACTTCGACGCGCTGTTCGAGGCCTGCGAGACGATGCGCGTGCCCGTCAGCGGCCATGCGCACGAGGCCGCGTACTCGCAGTTCGAGGTCAACTTCCGCCCCGGCGCGCCGCTGGCCCAGGCCGACGCCGTGTTCCGCTTCAAGCGCATCGCGCGCGAGGTGGCGGCGCGCTTCGGCTTCCTCGCCACCTTCGCGCCCAAGCCCTTCCTGGACGAGCCCGGGACGGGCATGCACTGGCACTTCAGCCTGCAGCACAAGGGGGGCGCGCGCGCCGGCGAAGCCGCGGACCACACCAACGCCTTCGCGCACCCCGATGGCCGGGACCGCGACACGCTGGCCGGCTTCCTGGGCGGCCTGCAGCGCCACGCCGACGCCGCGATGGCCTTCTTCGTGCCGCACGACATGGGCTTCGACCGCATCCGCCTCAGCAACGCGTCGCCGTCGTCCGCCAGCTGGGGCCACGACGACCGCGCGGTGGCGTTCCGCATCCCCGCGGCCAGCGCGCAGAACCGGCGCATCGAGAACCGCCTGCCGGGCGGCGACGCCAACCCGTACCTGACCGTGGCCGCGACGCTCGGCATGGGCCTGGCAGGCATCGAGCAGCGCCTGGCGCCCGCCGGCGAATCGGCCGGCGTGGCCCTGCCGCGCACGCTGCCCGACGCCGTGGCCGCGCTGGAGGCCAGCACGCTGATGCGCGAGCTGTTCGGCGACCCGCTGGTGGAGCTGTACGCCGCGCTGAAGCGCCACGAGAGCGTGGAGCGGCATGCCGCGGCGGATCCGCGGCACCACTGGGACCTGGTGCACCTCGTCGAGTTGGCATAGGGCCTGGCATTGCCGTTTGCCCCGCGCAGCGGGGCGGGCGGCGATGCCTGGCGCTGGCCGACAACCTCTCCCATCAAGCAACGACATCCAGGGTCAGGCATCGCCCCCCCGCCCCGCAAGGGGGCAAAGGGCAATGCCAGACCCGCTCCTCACACACGCGCCATGTTCCGCTCCTCCCCCGACTACATCGATTCCTACTACACCGCCAGCACGCGCCACCTGCAGCAGGACCGCGCACCGCTGGCCGACAACCCGCAGGCCGACGTGTGCGTGGTGGGGGGTGGATTCTTCGGCCTCTACACCGCGCTGCAGCTGGCCGAGGCCGGCAAGACGGTGGTGATCGTCGAGGCGAGCCGCGTGGGCTGGCATGCGTCGGGCCGCAACGGCGGGCAGATGATCATCGGCTTCCCGTGCGGCATGCAGCGGCTGAAGGGGGCGATGGGATACGAGCGCGCCAAGCGCATGTTCGACGCGTCGCGCGAGGCCGTCACCGACATCCGCGGGATCATGCAGAAGCACGCGATCGACTGCGACCTGGTGCAGGGCCACCTGGAAGTGGCGGTGCTGCCGCGGCGCGTCGCCGACCTGACCGGCTGGATCGAGGAGTGCGTGAACGAATGGGGCTACGACAAGCTGCAGTTCGTGCCCAAGCAGGACATGCCGAAATACCTGAACAGCGAACGCTTCCAGGCCGGCATCATCGACCCGGAAGGCTGCCACATCCACCCGATGAAGTACGTGCTGGGCCTGGCCCGCGCGGTGGAAGCGGCGGGCGTGCGCATCTTCGAGCACAGCAAGGTGGACCGCTACGTGGAGCGCGGCGACGGCATCGACGTGCACGTGGGCCCGCACGTGGTGCGCTGCGACCAGGTGGTGCTGGCGATGAACGCGTACGCCGACCAGGTCGACAAGCGCCTGTCGTCGCGCACGCTGCCGGTGGGCACCTTCATCGGCGTCACCGAGCCGCTGGGCGAGGCGCGCGCACGCAGCCTGATCCCGCACAACCACGCGGTCTACGACAACCAGTTCATCCTGGAGTACTTCCGGATGACGGCCGACCATCGCCTGCTGTTCGGCGGCAAGTGCACGTACCTGGGGGGCACGCCGGCCAACCTGAAGGCCGCGATGAAGGCCAACATCCTGCGCGCCTTCCCGTCCCTGAAGGACGTGGGCATGGACTACGCGTGGGGCGGCCACATCGACATCACCATGCGCCGCATGCCCGACTGGGGCCGTCGCAACGACCGCGTGTTCTGGGCGCAGGGCTTCTGCGGCCACGGGCTGGTGCCGACGCGCGTGGCGTCCAGGCTGGTGGCGAAGGCGGCGCTGGGCGACACCGAGGAACTGGACTGGTTCGCGCCGATCGTGAACCCGCCGTTCCCCGGCGGCGAAGCCGTGGGCGGCCTGATGCAGGCCGCGGGGATGATGTACTACCGCATGCGGGACTTCGTGTGAGATCCCGCTTGGCGGGCGTCAGGTCGCGGACCTGACGCCGGCCTGTCGATGACGGGTCAGGTGCGGGACCTGACCGCGGCGATCAACGACGGCGCCAGCCGCCGGCGACCAGGTGCCAGTGGCCACCGCTGGCCACCCAGCGGTGGGGCGCCCAGTAGAAGCCGGGACGCGGGTGTTCCCAGCGGCCGCCGATCCACACGTGGCGGCCGCCGTTCCAGCCCCAGTACCCGCCGATCCAGATGGCGCCGGGGAACGGCGCCACGCCGACCACTTCGGGGTAGGGCGCCGCGGGCGGTGCCATGTCGACGACGGCTTCGTCCTGTTCGACGTAGTCGCCGTTGGGGTTGCCCACGGTGGCGACCGGGGCCGGAGCGGCCGCGACGTACGCGGGGCGATAGCGATAGCCGTAGGGCGTGACGACGCACGCGGACAGCGCGGCGCCGGAGAGCGCCAGCAGGGTCAGGGTCTTGAAGCGGAACATGAGGTCACCTTTTCAGCGGAACGGGAGTCCTGTGCCTGGAGGGGCATTTCGCGGACCCACCTGACAACGATAACCCCCGGAGTCCCCCTTCCGATGACCGCGGGCGGGGTGGTTTACCTTTGTTTGCCTGCGCGATACGGGGACAAGCATCAACGCCTAGACTGGGCCGCATGAAGATCGATTTCGTCTCCGACGTGGTGTGCCCCTGGTGCGCGATCGGCCTGGCCGGCCTGCGCATCGCCCTCGACAACCTGGGCCCCGATGTGCCCGTCACCCTGCACGTGCAGCCTTTCGAGCTGAACCCGCAGATGCCCCGCGAGGGCGAGCCGATCGACGAGCACCTGCACCGCAAGTACGGGCTCACGCCGGAGCAGGGCGCGGCCAACCGCGAGGCCATCCGCGCGCGGGCGGCCACGGTGGGCGTGGACTTCGGCATGGGCGCGCGCACCCGCATCTACAACACGTTCGACGCGCACCGCTTGCTGCACTGGGCCGGCACGCTGGGTGACGAGGCGCAGCTGGCGCTGAAGCAGGCCTTGCTGGAAGCCTACTTCGGCGCGGGACAGGACCCCTCCGACCCGCAGGTGCTGCGCGCGGCCGCGGCGCGCGCGGCGCTGCCGGCGGACGAGGCCGCGGCCGTCATCGACGACCCGCAGCGCTTCGCCGCGGACGTGCGCCAGGCCGAGGCGTACTACCAGTCGCGGGGCATCCAGGCCGTGCCGTCGGTCATCATCGACGACCAGCACCTGATCCAGGGCGGGCAGCCGCCGGAGGCGTACGAGCGGATCCTGCGGCAGTTGGCGGGGGCGGCCAGCGCGGGGGGTTGACGCGCCCGTCAGCCCAGGTGGGTGCGCAGCCACGCCACCGCGGCGGCCGCTTCCGGCGACGAGCGCTCGAACGCGGCCGGGTCCGCCAACCCCGAGGCCGGGTCGGCGAAGGTGGCCTCCGGCGGCAGGCGCGCGCGCAGGTCGCGCACGTGCATGCGGGCGGGCTCCTACTTGTAGCTCTGCAGGTGGATGCTGGTTTCCGTGGCGCCGATGCCCTTGATCAACCGCACGCGCTCCAGCACGGCGGCCAGGTCGGCCAGGTTGGTGGAGCGCACCTCGGCCAGCAGGTCCCAGCGGCCGTTCGTGTCGTGCAGCGCGGCCACGCCCGGCTCGCCCAGCAGGATGCTGATGACCTTGCGCGTCTGGTTGCCCTCCACCGCGATGCTCATCCACGCGGTGATCTCGTTGTGCTCGATGTCGGGCCGCAGCCGCACCGTGTAGCCGACGATCGTGCCGCCGTCCTCCAGCTTGGTGATGCGGTTGTTGACGGTACCGCGAGACACCCCCAGCCGATGGGCCAGCGTGGCCACGGAGGCGCGCGCATCGGTGCGCAGGAGCGCGAGGAGCTGTTGGTCGAGGGTGTCCACGATAGCGAGCCCGATTGATCAGAGTGGCAGCCGAGGCTGTCGATATGGCAAATTATTGACCGATTTGAATCAAAGTTGCACGTTCTGTTTGCCGCGAGGCTTCGGAACAATGGCTGCAAGACGCCCATACCTTGCAGGAAGCCTTCCGATGACCACGTTGCTCACCCCCCGCCACCTCGGCGCGATCGTCGCCGAGAAGGGCCTGGCCCACTGCCTCGCCACGTTGGTTGCCTACCTGGAGCAGGACTTCGCGCGCTGGGGCGAGTTCGACAAGACCGCGCGCGTGGCCAACCACTCGGCCGAAGGCGTGATCGAGCTGATGCCGATCTCGGACGCCGAGCTCTACACCTTCAAGTACGTCAACGGCCACCCGAAGAACTTCAAGGTGGGCCTGCCCACGGTGATGGCCTTCGGCGTGCTGGCGCGGGTGGACACGGGCACGCCGGTGCTGCTGTCCGAGCTGACGCTGACCACCGCGATGCGCACGGCCGCCACCTCGGTGATGGTGGCGAAGAAGCTGGCCCGCCCCGAGAGCCGCACGATGGCACTGATCGGCAACGGCGCGCAGAGCGAGTTCCAGGCGCTGGCCTTCCACCTGCTGCTGGGCATCGACGCGCTGCGCGTGTACGACATCGACCCGCAGGCCACCGCCAAGCTCGTGGCCAACCTGCAGGACGTGGCGCCCGCGCTGCGCATCACGACGTGCGCCAGCACGGCGGAGGCGGTGCGCGGCGCGGACATCGTCACCACCGTCACCGCCGACAAGACCAACGCCACCATCATCACGCCGGACATGCTCGAGCCGGGCATGCACATCAACGGCGTGGGCGGCGATTGCCCGGGCAAGACCGAGCTGCACGCCGACGTGCTGCGCGCGGGCAGCGTGTTCGTCGAGTACGAGCCGCAGAGCCGCATCGAGGGCGACCTGCAGCAGATGCCGGCCGACTTCGCGGTGACCGAGTTCTGGCGCGTGCTGGAAGGCTCGGCCCCGGGCCGCACCTCGCCCACGCAGGTCACGGTGTTCGACTCGGTGGGCTTCGCGCTGGAGGATTTCTCCGCGCTGCGCCTGCTGCGCGACCTGGCGCTGGAGCTGGGCCTGGGCGACCGCATCTCGCTGGTGCCCGAGATGGCCGACCCGCGCAACCTGTTCGGCCAGCTGGGCCTGCGCGGCGTGGCCGCGGAGGCCGCCGCCGACCTGGCCAGGGTGTCGGCACACGTCCGGGCGGCGCTCGCGGCCTGATCGGGCGGGCAAGGTCACAATCCTTGCCATGATCACCGTCCACCACCTGAACAACTCGCGCTCGCAGCGCGTCCTCTGGCTGCTCGAGGAGCTGCACCAGCCCTACATCGTCAAGCGCTACCAGCGCGACCCGAAGACGATGCTGGCGCCGCCGGAGCTGCTGCGCGTGCACCCGCTCGGCAAGTCCCCGGTGATCACCGACGGCGACCTCACGATCGCCGAATCGGGCGCGATCGTGGAGTACCTGGTGGACACCTACGGCGCCGCCGCCGACGCGCCCCTGCGGCCGGCCGCCGGCACGCCCGCGAAGCTGCGCTATACCTACTGGCTGCACTTCGCCGAGGGCACCGCCATGCCGCCGCTGGTGATGAAGCTGGTGTTCAACAAGATCAAGACCTCGCCGATGCCGTTCTTCGTGCGGCCCATCGCGCGCAGCATCGCCAGGAAGGTGGAGTCCAGCTTCATCGACCCCAACCTGGCGCGCCAGATCGCGTTCATGGAAGACGAGCTGCACACGAAGGGCCCGTGGTTCTGCGGCGAACACTTCAGTGCGGCGGACATCCAGATGAGCTTCGTGCTGGAAGCGGCGGCGCAGCGCGCCGGCCTGTCGCAGGAGACGACGCCGCGGGTGCTGGACTGGCTGGCCCGCGCGCATGCGCGTCCGGCGTTCGCGCGGGCGCTGGTGCAGGGTGGGCCGTACGACTTCGTGTGAGGCCCTGACGCCGCCGTGTCAGGCCACGCTGCCGGCCGGTTCGTGCCACAGCGTGGCCGGCTCGGGCCCGCCCAGCACCGCGATCTGCACCAGGTGCGACGCGCCGATGTTGCGCAGCCGATGCGGCGTGCGCGGCGGGATCACCAGCACGCTGCCCGCGCCGTAGGGCTGCCACGTGGCGCCCGCCAGGCTGCATTCGCCTTCGCCCTGCAGGCACACGATGACCTCTTCCACCGCGTGTTCGTGCAGTGGCACGGCCACGCCGGGGTTCAGGATGTTCTCGTGCACGGACAGCGCGTGCGCGCCGCGCGAGGCGTCGGCCAGCGGCGTGAAGGTGCGCTCGCTGGCGGTGGGCAGGGTGCCGAGCTGGTGGTGGTGGAGGGCCATGGGACGCTCGCGGAGGGGCCGGGACGGTGCCATTCTGCGCGCGCCGGGCCGCGTGTCCGTCAGGCCGTCAGCCGGTCGTCGTCCTCGGCGGTGGCGGCCGCCACGCGGTGCCGGCCCTGCGCCTTGGCGCGGTACAGCGCGCGGTCGGCCGCCCGCACCAGGCGCACGGCGTCGTCGCCGCTTTCCACGTCCAGCAGGACCGAGGCCACGCCGATGCTGACGGTGACCCGCGGTCCCACCGGGGAGTCCTCGTGCGCGATGGCGGCGGCGTCCACGGCCGCCAGCAGGCGCTGCGCGAGCGCGGTGGCGTCGTCCAGCGTGGTGTGCGGCAGCACCACGACGAACTCCTCGCCGCCGTAGCGCGCCACCAGGTCGCTGGTGCGGTGCGCGCTGCCCTGCAGGGCCTGGGCGACGCGGCGCAGGCAGGCATCGCCTTCCAGGTGGCCGTGGCGGTCGTTGTAGCGCTTGAAGTGGTCCACGTCGATCATCGCGAGCGACAGCCACCAGCCGTGCCGGCGGCCCCGCTGCCACTCGTGCTTCAGGCGCAGGTCGAACAGGCGCCGGTTGGCCACGCCCGTGAGCGCGTCGGTCTGCGACAGCAGCTCCAGCTGCTGGTTCACGGCCTGCAGTTGGCGCGCCACCTCGTCGCGCTCCGCGTTCAGGCGCTGGAGGTCGTGCTCGCGGCGCACCAGGTCGGTGATGTCGGTGCTGAAGGACAGCAGGCCGCCGTCCGACAGGCGCCGGTCGAGCACGCGGCGCCAGCGGTCGCCGGGAAAGCGCTGCGTGTGGGCCTCGCGCGCGGGGGCGGCCGCGCCGCGCGCGCGCTCCGCGAGCCATTCGGCCTCGCGACCCTCGGCCTCGGCCACCAGCCCGGCGTCCACGGCCGCGCGCCAGATGGCGGCCTGCGGCTGGCCCGGCACCAGCAGCTCGTCGATGGCCGGGTGCAGGCGGCGGAACGTGTCGTTGCAGAGCACCATGCGGTCCTGCGCGTCGTACAGCACGATGCCGGCCTCCATCGCGTCCAGCGTGTCGCGGTACAGGCGCTCGGAACGCTCCATCGCCTTGCGGCCCTCGATCAGGCGAGCGGAGAGTCGGTACATCACAAGCCCGACCGTGAGCGGATACAGGATCAGCACGGGCAGGCAGGCGAGGATGGTGGCCAGGTTGGACGAGTACTCCGGATGCCAGCCGAACACGCCCCACCCCAGCAACAGGCCCACGCCCTCGGCCGCCAGGCCCCGCAGCAGCAGCCGCACGCCGCCCACGGCGCCGCAGTCCATCGTGACCAGGGCCAGCACCACCGCGCTGGGCAGCACGTTGAAGCCGATGGCGGGCAGCCAGAAGGCGCAGAAGACGGCGTCCAGCAGCAGGTTGCGGTATTCCGCCTCGCGCGGCGTGGCGCTGCGGGAGCTCATCAGGAAGGCCGCCTGCGGCCACGCCAGCACCTGCAGCGCGACGAGGATCCACGCCCACGCCGGCGCGCCGTGCTGCACCAGCGCGGCACCCACGCACAGCGAGCCGATGGCCATGCCCACGAAGCGCGGGCCGCGGATGCGCGCCGGCAGGCCGGCGCCAGGCGGGCGTGCCGGGCGGTCGGGGGATTGGGCGGTGGCGGTGCGCAAGGGGAGGCGGCAGGGGGCAGGGGCCTGCCGTGGCCCGGCAAGGGTTGTGCCGGGTCGGGGCGCCGCCTGCCCGCCGGAACGCGGCCGGCCGCGGCCGGTCAGTGGGTGTTGACGATGTCCCGGTGCATCGGCGCCAGCAGCGCCAGCAGGCGGCCCTGCACGCGGAACGGGATGCCCTGGGCGTCCATCGCCTGCTGCAGGTCCTCGACCAGCGCGTTGAAATCGGCCGCGCGCAGGTCCATGTCCTGGTGCGCCACCTTCATCGTCGGGCCCTTGTACGTGCAGGGTCCGCCCGACAGCTGGCAGAACTGGCCGGCGAGCTGCGCGCGCAGGTGAGCCTGGTCCACGCCGTCGAAGAACTTGGCGATGCGCGGGTCGGTGGTGGCACGCGCGACCAGGCCGTCGGCCAGGCGGGTGACGCCGTCCAGGCCGCCCAGCGCGGCGAACAGCGTGTCGTCGGCCGCGTGCACGGCAGGCGGGAACGCCAGCAGCGGCGTGGCCAGGGCCAGGGCGGCGGCCAGGAGGGTGAGGCGGGTCATGGCATGCGTGCGAAGGAAGGGGGGGATCAGAACGACAGCTGCGCGGAAACGTACGCCCCGGTCTGCCGTTGCGGTGCGGTGGCCGGCACGATGCGGCCGAGGTCCACCACCGCGGCGGTGATTGACACGGTCTTGACGGGCGCCCAGGCGACGAACAGGTCGGCCCAGTCGTCCTCCTTCAGCCCGCTGCCCAGCGCGGAGGGATTCAGGTTGTCGGGCTTGGCGCGGTATTCCACGCCCACGGCCACGTGGCGGTCCACCAGCCAGGCCACGGAGGCTTCGGGCTGCAGGCTGGCGTGCGGGTGGGCGCTGCCGCCGAAGCCCAGCAGGCCTTGCTGGTTGGCCTTCGTCCAGCGCAGCGTGCCGTTCAGCAGCAGGCTCTGCGCGAGCAGCAGCTTGGTGGCACTGACGTACACGTCGGTGCCGCTGCGGCCCGCGCCCAGGCTGGCCAGCGTGGGCGCCAGGCCGCCCGCGTCCAGGCGCTTGGCCTCCAGCCCCACGGCCAGCTGCGGCATCCAGCGGTCGGCGTCCAGGATGCCGTCGCCCGCCAGGCGCAGCTTGGCGCCCAGGATGTCCTGGCGCAGGTGCAGGCCCGGCAGGCCGAGCGCGGCGCCGGTGGGCCCGGTGTCGAAGTCCTGGTGCGCCAGCGACACCTCGACGCGGTCGTGCCAGGCCAGCGCGACCCCGGCCACGGCCAGGCGGTAGCTGTCGCTCTTCACGGCGGTGGCCGTGGCGGTGGCGCCCAGCTGGCCCTCCGCGGCGTAGCTGCCGATCAGCGCCCACGGGGTGAGTCCGCCGCCGGCAGCGCCGTCGATGGAGCCCACGCCGCCGGTGAGCAGCAGCTTGTCGGTGTCCGCGCGGGCCGGGGCGGCCGCCAGCGCGGCGGCCAGGCCGATGAATGCGGCGGCGGCGGCCGGAGTGGATCGCGTGAGGGTCATGGCGGGGGAGCCCGGCGGGTCAGGTGCGGCGTCGCCGCGGGGTGAAGTTGAGCGTGGCGGACACGCCCGGGCCGGCGGCCCGGTTCGTGACGGTGGCGTGCAGCTCGGCCTGGTCGGACACCTGCTCGGGGTGCCACACCTTCAGCGTGGCGTCGCCCTCGGGCACGTCGGCCAGCGTGACGCGGCCGGCGGCGTCCGTCACGCCCACGAACGGCGTGCTGCTGACGTACACGTGGCCGCGCATGGAGTTGTGCAGGTGGCACCCGAGCACGATGGTGCCCGCCACGTCCAGCTTGACGTCGGCGGTGGCCACCGACGCGGGGGTGGCGCCGTGCAGTCGGAACTCGAAGTCCTTGGCCGCGGGCACCGTGCCCAGCGGGCCGGCGGGCTGCGAGCGCAGGTGGTGGTCGAACGAATCCGCGTTGACGAAGCGCACCGTGGTGCCCACGGGCACGGCGGTGACGTAGGGCACGAAGCGGATGTCCTTCTGCGTGATCACCACCGGCGCCGTGCCGGGGCGGGGCAGCAGCGGCGACAGCGGCAGCGCCTGCACCACCACGTTGGCGGCGGGCTGGCCGTCGGTGCCGAGAACGGTGATGGTGAGCGAGCCGGCGTCGGCCGGCCCGAAGCCCGCCGCCATGGCCAGCGCGGCCAGGGCCACGGTGGCGGGCCAGCGCGGGAACGGGATGCGGGTCGGGGGGCGGGACAGGCTCATGGAACCACGCTACGGGGGGGCCGGGCGGACGGATGCAGGGCGGCTCGCCAGGCGTGACGGATGTCACGCGAAAGGCGGCACTCGCCTCAGAAGATGGACCGGCCCGTGAGCGCGGTGAAGCGTTCCAGCGCCACCAGGCCGGCGTGCGAGTTGCCCGACGGCTCCAGCGCCGGCGACCACACGCAGATGCCGCATTCGCCCGGCAGCACCGCCACGATGCCGCCGCCCACGCCGCTCTTGGCGGGCAGGCCCACGCGGAAGGCGAAGTCGCCCGCGGCGTCGTAGGTGCCGCAGGTGAGCATCAGCGCGTTGATGCGCTTGGCGCCGTCCGGCGACAGCACCTGCGCCCCCGTGCCCGGGTGCACGCCCCCGTGCGCGAGGAAGGTGACGGCGCGCGCCAGCGACACGCAGTCCATCTCGATGGCGCAGTGGCGACAATAGGCGTCCAGCACGTCGTCCACGCGGTTGCGCAGGTTGCCGAAGCTGGCCATCAGGTGCGACATCGCGGCGTTGCGGTGCGCGGTGCGGCGCTCCGACGCGGCCACGGCGCCGTTGTAGTCCACGCGGCCGTTGCCGCCCAGCGGGCGCAGGAAGTCGGTGATCGCGTTCTCGGGCACCGCGTGGCGGGTGCACAGGATGTCGGTCAGCACCAGCGCGCCCGGGTTGATGAACGGGTTGCGCGGCTTGCCGTGCTCCACCTCCAGCTGCACCAGCGAGTTGAACGGCGTGCCGGACGGCTCGCGGCCCACGCGCTCCCAGATGGCGTCGCCCTCCAGCTGCAGCGCCATCACGAGCGTGAACAGCTTGGAGATGGACTGGATGGAGAACGGCACGTGCGCGTCGCCGATGCTGGCCACGCGGCCGTCGATGCCGACCACGGCCATGCCGAACTGGTGGGCCGGCACCTTGGCCAGCTCGGGGATGTAGCTGGCGACGGCGCCCTGCCCGACGTGCGGGCGCACCTCGTGCTCGATCTGCGCGAGCACCGCGTCGTAGTCGATCGCCATGGGGATTCCTTGTCGCTTCGGGCGGCCGGGGATGGCGCGCCTCGCGAGTGTGGGACGCCCATCCCTGCGCCGATGCGCGAAACTGCGGCCCGATCACCCCACATATCGCCCGAGGAGGGCTTCGCGCCATGCTGATCTCGATCATCAACCGCACCCAGCACGAGCACGGCCTGTCGGATGCCGACGTGCAGCAGGCCGTCCGCGCCATCAACCGCCAGCTGGCGGAGGATTTCGAGCCCCACTGGCAGTTCGGCGCGCGCCTGCGCCTGGACGCCAGCTTCGAGCGCACGAAGGACGGTGGCGAGAAGGCGCTGGTGCGCGAGATGCCGCAGCGCCGCGGCGACGCGGTGGTGTACCTGGTGGACGGCAGCAGCGTGGCGGATGCCGAGGGCTACCACGACCGCAACGGCGGCGACGTGCCGTGCGGCTTCGTGTCGCTGGATGCGTGCCGCGAGTGCAACGACCCGTGGCAGATGACGCTGTCGCACGAGGTGCTGGAGCTGGTGGGCGACCCGATGGCCAACCTGATGGTGCAGGGCCCGCACCCGCACGAGCGCCACAAGCTGGTGTTCCACACCTTCGAGCTGTGCGACCCGGTGCAGGCGGATTCGTACGAGATCGACGGCGTGCCGGTGTCCAACTTCGTGCTGCCGGCGTGGTTCACGCGCGGCGACGCGGTGGGCGGACGCAACGACTTCATCGGCCGGCGCCGCGACCGCGCGCCGCTGGAGTCGTTCCGCATGGCCCCGGGCGGCTACCTCTGCTACTGGGATCCGCAGCGGGACGGCGACAAGTGGACCCACGTGATGGCCGACGCGCAGGCGGAGAGCCGGCTGGCCGCGAAGGCGAAGACGAAGCTCGGCCGGATGCGCCGCCTGCGCCACGTGGGGCGCTGAGCGGCGCTTGGCCGCGCCGCTCAGTGCACCAGCATCTTGTAGGCGACCACCAGCAGCACGAGCGCGATGGCGATGCGGATCACCTTCATCGGCGCCCGCGTGGACACCAGGGATCCGAGGATCACGCCGGGGATGGCGCCCAGCAGCAGGTTGACCATCAGGCCGTAGTCGACGTTGCCCAGCGACAGGTGGCCCAGCCCCGCGATCAGCGCCAGCGGGATGGCATGCGCCAGGTCGGTGCCCACCAGGCGGTTGGCGTCCAGCCGCAGCGGGTACAGGTACACCAGCATCACGGTGCCCAGCGCGCCCGCGCCGATGGAAGTGAGGGTGACCAGCACGCCCAGCAGCACGCCCGCGATGACGGTGGCCGGCAGCTGCATGGCCTTGAACTTCTCGCTGTCGCCCACGCGGAAGCGCTTGCCCACGGCGTGCAACTGCTCCTTGAACAGCATGCCCAGCGCCGTGACCACCAGCGCCACGCCCACGGCCGAGATGATCGTGCCGTCGCTGATGCGGTGCGCGCCGCCGTAGTTCATCCAGAACAGCGTGAGCGCCGCGGCCGGCAGGCTGCCCAGGGCCAGGCGCTTGACGATCTGCCAGTCCACCGTGCCGTGACGCTGGTGGACGGCCGTGCCGCACATCTTGGTGATGGAGGCGGTGAGCAGGTCCGTGCCCACCGCGGTCTGGGGCGCGACGCCGAACATCATGACGAGGATGGGCGTCATGAGCGATCCGCCGCCGACGCCGGTGATGCCGACGATGACGCCGACGAGCAGCCCGGCGACGCCGTGGGGAAAATCGAGATGCATGGAGCTTCTGCCTTGCCGCCGGGCAGGCTCGCGCGCGCCCCCGCGCGCGTGGCGCGAGGCCGTGGCAGGCGTGCTGCGGCTGGAGGGTGACGGGGAAGGGGAGCAGGCAGCCCGGCGTGTGACGGCACGCGTGTCGGACGACCCCTTGCCGGGAATTCTCACACGCGGGCCAGCCGGCGCGTTATGCGAAAACCGACTGTCGATACACCCCCGGGCAGACCCGGTATGCTGCACCGCATTTCCCGACCGTCCCCCCCGAGGAGTCCGCGATGGCCACGTCCCGCAAGCCGCCCCCGCTCGCCGCCCTGGAGCTGAAGACCTTCGTCCCCGCGCGCGATTTCGACCTGTCCAAGCGGTTCTACCGCGCGGTCGGCTTCATCGAGGACTGGACCAACGGCGAGGTGGCGATGTTCAAGAACGGCCCCACCAGCTTCCTGCTGCGCGCCGAGGAGGACGCCGGCTACGCCGCCGGGTTGCAGATGCAGGTCGTGGTGGACTCGGTGGACGAGGTGCACGAGCACCTGCGCACCGCGCTGGACTCGTTCGGCCTGGTGCCGCCGGCGCCGGTGGACCGGCCCTGGGGCGCGCGCGATTTCGTGCTGGTCGACCCCAGTGGCGTGCGCTGGCGGATCACGCAGAGCAAGGGGTGAGCGCGCGCGCGGAGCGGTCCAGCATCGCCCGCGCCAGCGCCACCGAGGCCATGCCAGCGGCCACGCCACCCACCACGTCCACCAGCACGTGCTGGCGCGTGGCGAACACCGACCACACGACGATGGCCGCCCACGCCGCGTTCAGCACGTGGGCCGCGCGCGGGGCGGACACGCCCTGCAGGGCCACGCGCACGAACGCCCAGCTGTGCACGGCGAACGCCACGTGCAGCGACGGGCAGGCGTTGCTGCCGCCGTCGCGCGACTTGAGGAAGGCGAGCGTGGGGAAGTCCTGCCAATCGACGTGGAACGACGGCACGGCCGTGGGCCACGCCCAGAAGATGAGCAGCCCGCCGGCGCAGAGCGCGAACGCGCTGCCCGCGTAGGCGCGCAGCTCGCGCCCGTCGCGCGCCAGGGCGGGCGCCAGGGCCACGTAGAACCACAGAGACGCGTAGGGCACCACGGCCCAGTCGTGCACGCCGATCCAGAGGTCGACGGGCGTGACGGGCATCACCCAGGCGGTGGTGCCGGGCGCGGGGTGCCGCATCACCCAGAAATACAGCCAGAAGAAGGCCGCGATCCAGCCCATCGTGCCCAGCATCTTCACCGGCCACAGCGTGGCGGGCCGGGCGGCCAGGCGGCGCAGCCAGGGGGACGGCTGCGCGGGGGGGGCGATGGGCATGGGCGAGGTTGTACCCGATCCCGTCAGGCCTGCGGCGGGTACGACAGCTTCGGGTACCAATCCGTGCCGCGGCCGGCCGGGGTCATGTCCAGGATGTTCCACACCGGCTGGATGTCGGGCGCGCCGCGCGGGTCCTGGCCGGGATCGGCCATGGCGGGCGTCATCTCGTCGCCCCAGGTGTGGCGGATCACGTCGCCCGCGCGCGTGAAGACGTTGAAGCCCGCGTCGTCGCCGGTCTCGGGATCCTCGCCGATGTAGTCCTGGTTGAACGTGTTGCCCGCCGACGAGACGATGCGCAGGTGGCGCCAGCCGCGCTCGTTCGCGAAGGCGAGCAGGCGCTCGATCGGCGACCGCGCGATGACCACGAAGCCGACGCGCTGCAGCACGTCGGGCATCTCGCCGTCCAGCGCCGACAGCGTGGAGGTGCACATCGGGCACGAGTTCTTGCGCCGCGGGCCGAACATCCAGTTGTAGGTGACCAGGGTGTCGTGCCGGCCGAACAGCTGGCGCAGGGTGACGGGGCCGTCGACGCCGTCGAAGGTGTAGTCGGTGGTCACCTCGCCGCCGGGCGGCAGGGCACGGCGCTGGGCGGCCACGCGCTCGATGTGGCGGCGCAGCTCGATCTCCTCGGCCAGCAGCGCGGTGCGGGCGGCGCGCCAGGCGGCAGGCTCGTTGGGGTAGCGGCGGGTGGCGCGGGACGCCAGCTCGGAGGCGGGCGCCAGGGCGGCGGCGGGGGTGGGCGTGTCGGGCATCGGGCGTCTCCAGGGTGGGCGGTGATCCTGCACGACGGGCGAGGGTGCCCGGATTCGACACGCTCAGGTGGCCTGGCGGATCCAGTCGGCGATGGCCGAGGCCGGCAGGGCCCCGCTGCGGCGGGCCAGCTCCCGGCCGCCGCGGTACAGCACCATCGTGGGGATGCCCTGGATGCCGGCCTGCGCGCTGGCCTGCGGGGAGGCGTCGGTGTCCACCTTCGCGAAGCGCACGCCGGGCAGCCGGGCGGCGGCGGCCGCGTACTGCGGTGCCATCTGGCGGCAGGGGCCGCACCAGGGGGCCCAGTAGTCCACCACCACGGGCGGGTCCGTGCCGGCCAGGTAGGGGCCGAGGGTGGCGTCGGTGAGCGCGAAGGGCGTGGGCGCGGCCAGGTCGGCGCCGCACTTGCCGCAGACGGGGTCGTCGGCCAGGCGCTCGTCGGGGACGCGGTTGCGGGTGGTGCAGGCGGGGCAGGCGAGTTGCATGGGCCAGGCGGGGCAAATGGCGCGCCAAATGCAATGGTGCCAGGCATTGCCTGTTGCCTCCCGCGGAGGCAACAGGCAATGCCTGGCACCAGGGTTCAGCGCGTGGCGCCGGGATGCATCAGTCCATCAGCTGCCGCGTGAAGTACGTGTACTCCAGCGCGTTGGTGTGCGCCGTCTCCTTGAGGTTGGCGCCCGCGCCGTGGCCGCCCTCGATCACCTCGTAGTAGTAGTACGGCAGGCCGTACTCGGCCATGCGCGCCGCGAACTTGCGGGCGTGCTGCGGGCCCACGCGGTCGTCCTTGGTGGTGGTCCAGATCAGCGCGCGCGGGTACTTCGCGTCACGCCTGAGCTGGTGGTAGGGCGAGATGTGCGCCAGGAACGCGCGCTCCTCCGGCACCGACACCGAGCCGTACTCGCCCACCCAGGACGTGCCGGCGGCGATCTGCTCGTAGCGCAGCATGTCCAGCAGCGGCACCTGGATGTCGACGGCGTTCCACAGCTCGGGATGCTGCGTCATCTCCACGCCCATCAGCAGGCCGCCGTTGGAGCCGCCCATGATGCCGAGCCGGCGCGAACTGGTGACCTTGCGCGCGATCAGGTCCTGCGCCACCGCGGCGAAGTCGTCGTAGATGATCTGGCGCTTGGTCTTCAGCCCGGCCTCGTGCCACGCGGGGCCGAATTCGCCGCCACCGCGGATGTTGGTCACCACCCAGACGCCGCCGTGTTCCAGCCAAAGCTTGCCCAGCGTGCCCGAGTAGCTGGGCGACATCGAGGCGTTGAAGCCGCCGTACGCGTACAGGATCGTCGGGTGGTTGCCGTCCATCGCCATGCCCTTGGGGTGCACGATGAAGTACGGGATCCGGGTGCCGTCGGTGGACGTCGCCTGGAACTGTTCCACGTCGTCGCGGGACGCATCGAACTGCGCGGGCAGCTCGCGGATGCGCGCCACGGCGTGCGTGCGCGCGTCCACGCGCCACAGGCTGGAGGGCTGCAGGTAGCCGGACACGCCCAGGTAGGCGGCGTGCTCGCGCTCGTCGGTGCTCACCACGCGCACCGTGGTGTTGTCCGGCAGCGCCACCGGCGTGGCGGCCCACTGGCCGTCGGCGCGGTGGGCGTAGAGCGCCGCGCGGCCGCGCACGTTGTCCAGCGTCGTCACCAGCACGCCGTCCTTCGTCGTGGCCACCGATTGCAGCGACTGGCGCTCGCTCGGGCCGTAGACCATCACCGGGTGCAGGCGGTCGGGGTGCGCGGTGGCGTCCTTCAGGTCGATGGCCACGAGCGAGCCTTCGCCGATCGTGACCTCGCCCACGCGCCAGTCCTGGCGCAGTTCCACCAGCAGCTGGCCGTCGAACAGGCCCTGCGGGTCGGCCTTCGGCGGCAGGCCCAGGCGCTTGACGCCGGCCGGCGTCACCAGGTACTTCTCGGCCTCGAAGGTGGACAGCGGGCGCTCGATCAGCAGCGCGCGGTGGCCCTGCGCGTCGGTGTACGCCACGGGCGACACGCCGTAGCCGCCATCGGAGGCCTGGCCCCGGAAGATCTCCTTCGCGCTGGCCAGCGGCTCGCCGCGGCGCAGCTGCTTGACGATGTACGGGTAGCCGGAGGTGGTGAGCTCGCCCGGGTTCCATTCGCGGGCCACCAGCACGGTGCCGGCGTCGGCCCAGGTGATGCGCTGCTTGCCCTTCGGCAGCGCGAAGCCCTTGTCGACGAAGGCGCCGCGGTGCACGTCGAACTCGCGCACGGTGATGGCGTCCTCGCCGCCGTCCGACAGCTGCAGCAGGCAGCGCTGCTCCTTCACCGGCTCGCAGTCCGCGCCTTTCCACACCCAGTTGGCGTGGTCGTCGGCGGCCAGCTTGTCCAGGTCCAGCACGGTGCGCCAGGCCGGGGCCTTGCCCGCGTCGTAGTCCGCGGCGGTGGTGGCGCGCCACAGGCCGCGCGTGTGCTCCGCGTCCTGCCAGAAGTTGAAGATGCGGCCATCCAGCTGGCGCGGCACCGGGATGCGCTCGCGCGTCTGGGCAATGGCCAGCGCCTGCTCGTGGAACGCGGGGAAGCGCGGGTCCTTCTCCAGCACCGACAGCGTCTTCTCGTTCTCCGACTTCACCCAGGCCATGGCGCGGTCGCTGGTGAACGGCTCCAGCCACAGGTAGGGGTCGTCCGCGGCGGCCGCGGCGCCGGACGAGGCCGGCAGGCCCGCGGCGGTCGCGGCCGAGGCGGTGGGTGCGGCCGCGGGGGCGGTGGCGGTCTGGGCGAGCGCAGCACCGGCCGCCAGCAGGGCGCCGAGGGTGGCCGGGCGCAGGAGGTTGGGCAGGGAGGTCATCGGTCCGGGTGGGAGATGAAAACCCGGCATGTTGCCACCGACGCGCATTGACGGGCGTACAGTCGACCGGGAACCCGCCGCCGGAGCCCCGCCATGACGATGACGATCGACTTCCCCGCCATCGACCGCGAGCACGTGGTCACCAAGCTCAAGGTGGCCCCCAAGGCCGAGCTGCACGTGCACATCGAGGGCACGCTGGAGCCCGAGCTGATGTTCGAGCTGGCCCGCCGCAATGGCGTGGCGCTGCCCTACGACAGCGTGGACGCCCTGCGCGCGGCGTACGATTTCGGCGACCTGCAGAGCTTCCTCGACCTGTACTACGCCGGCGCCGGCGTGCTGCGCACGGCGGACGATTTCGAGGCGATGGCGTCGGCCTACTTCCAGCGCGCCGCGGCCGACAACGTGGTGCACTGCGAGGTCTTCTTCGACCCGCAGACGCATACCGACCGGGGTATCCCGATGCAGGTGGTGTTCGACGGCCTGTGGCGGGCGTCGCAGCGCGCCGAGCACGAGCTGGGCCTGTCCGTGTGCTGGATCCTGTGCTTCCTGCGCCACCTGAGCGAGGACGCCGCGCTGGCCACGCTCGAGGCCGCGCTGCCGTGGCGCGACCGCTTCATCGGCGTGGGCCTGGATTCCAGCGAGCGCGGCCACCCGCCCGAGAAGTTCGAGCGCGTCTTCGCGCGTGCGCGCACGCTGGGCCTGCACGTGGTGGCGCACGCGGGCGAGGAAGGTCCGCCCGCCTACATCACGGCGGCGCTGGACGTGCTGAAGGCCGAGCGCATCGACCACGGCGTGCGCTGCCTGGAGGACCCGGCGCTGGTGCAGCGGCTGGCCCGCGAGCGGGTGCCGCTCACCGTGTGCCCGCTGTCCAACGTCAAGCTGCGCGTGTTCGACACGCTGGGCGCGCACAACATCGCGCACCTGCTGGAGGCGGGGCTGTGCGTCACCGTCAACTCCGACGATCCGGCGTACTTCGGCGGCTACCTCAACGACAACCTGGCCCGCCTGTTCGAGGCGCTGCCGCAGCTGGATTCACGCGCCGCGTACCAGCTGCTGCGCAACAGCTTCGAGGCCTGCTTCGCCAGCGAGGAGGACCAGCAGCTGTGGATCGGCGAGCTGGACGCGGTGTTCGTGGCCAGCTGACAGGGTCACTGGTCCCAGCGCTGGTTCTGCAGCGCGGCATCCAGCTGCTTGACGACCGGGTCCGCCGCGCCGGGGCCCTCGAACGAGAAGTAGACGACGGTGTCGGCACTGGCGAACAGGTACTGCACGAGGTGCGACTTGCTGAACATGCCCGTGGACCATTCGGACACCACCGAGTAGGCGGCCTTGCCGTCCTGCGTGGGGAAGCGGGCGAGGGGGCGCAACACCTTGCGGTCGCCGCGCGAGGCGATGCCGGACATGGGCCCGTCGGCGAACTGCCTGGCCGATTCCTCCGCCGAGAGTTGCGCAGGATCGGAGGGCGCGGCCGCCGGCCGCGTGGTCACCGTGACGGTGACGCGTTCATCGTTGGGGCCGGTGCCCGTGACGGGCTGCTCGTGCGTGTCGAACGTGTAGCCGGCCGGCAGCACGACGTGCAGCGGCGGCAGATCCAGGGCGGAGCCATCGGCGGCGAACGCGGCCGAGCCCAGCGGGGCGGCGAGCGCCACGGCCACGGCGGCGGTAAGCGGCAGGCGGAAGGAACGGGGGGCGAGGAGGGCGGCGAGGTGCATGGGACGGCCTCGTGGGCGGTGAAAAAGAAGGGGGATGGTAGAGCAGGGCGGGACGGCTGCGGTGACGGAATGTGCCGTCCTCACGCGCGCGTCACCAGCCTTCCGGCTTGCGGAACACGGGGTTCACCAGCGCCGTGATGCGATGGTCGCGCCAGGCGCCGTCGATGAACAGGTAGTCGCGCGCGTGGCCCTCGAGCTCGAAGCCCAGGCGGCGCAGCACCGCCCCGCTGCGGTCGTTCTCGGGGCGGTAGGCGGCCTGGATGCGGTGCAGGTTGACGCGCTCGGAGAACATCTCGTCGATTCCCGCGTGCAGCGCCTCGGTCATCATCCCGCGGCCGACGTGGGCCTCGTCCAGCGCGTAGCCCAGCATGGCGTTGTGGAAGGCGCCGCGCGCCACCTGGCTGAAGTGCAGGCTGCCGATGACGGGCGTGGCGCCCATCGCGGGCGCGGACTCGTCGTCGGCCAGCTGCACCCAGTAGCGGAACGCCGTGCCGGCGAGGAAGGCGTCCAGGCCCGACTGCACGCGCAGGGCCTGTGCTTCGAGCGTGTAGCTCGCCTCGTTGGAGGGTGGGTCCCAGCGCTTGAAGTGGGCCCGGTTGCGCAGGTAGAAATCGCGCACGGCGGGCGCGATGCCAGGACCGCCGGCCGTGAGAAGCAGGCGCGGCGTGCGCAGCTCCCGGCGCGGGGCGGGTGGAACGCTGAGCGGGGGCGCGGCGGCCGTGGCTTCCGTCATGCCCGGGATGCTACATCCGCGGGTCGCCCTTTCCGCGGTCAACCGGCGGGCACGGCGGCCGCGTCCGGCCCGAACGCATAGACGTCCATGCCGAGATGGCCCCAGGTGCTGCTGGCGTGCACGCGGCGCGCGGGCGCGTCGCGTCCGCCCGCGCCGGCGGCGATGAACCACGGCAGCAGGTGTTCGTCCGTGGGGTGCATCAACGGGCCGTGCGGCGCCTGGGCGCGCCAGTCCAGCAGGGCCGGCCAGTCGCGGGCGGCGGCGCGGCTGGCGAACCAGTCGCGGAACGCGGTGGATTCGGGCGTCTCCGGGGCCGTGTGCGCGTCGTTGCCGCGGAAGCCCAGGCGCAGGTTGTGCGTGATGGAGCCGGTGCCCAGCACCAGCACGCCGTCGTCCACCAGCGGGCGCATCGCCTCGCCCAGCGCGAACAGCTGCTGCGGCGTGAACGTGGGCGGGAAGGCCACCGGCACCACCGGGATGTCGGCCTGCGGGCGCAGGCTGCGCAGCGGGATCCAGATGCCGTGGTCCAGCCCGCCTTCGGGCGACAGTTGCGGCGAGAAGCCCGCGCCCTGCAGCAGCTCGGCCACCCGCCGCGCCAGTGCCGGGGCGCCGGGGGCGTCGTAGCGCAGCTGGAACAGCGCGTCCGGGAAGCCGCCGAAATCATGCACCGCCTCGAAGCGCGCGGCGGCGAGGACGATGGGCACGCGCGCCAGGCTGTGGGCCGAGAACGCCACGATGGCGGTGGGCAGCGGTTGCCCGGCTTGCGCGCGCTGCGCCAGCCAGGCGCCCAGGGCCCGCCAGTACGCGCCCGCCGGGCCGGGGTCCAGCGCGGTCATGGGCGATCCGTGCGAGATGAACAGCGGCGCGAAGCGGGCCGGGGTGGGGGCAGGGGCGGCGGTAGGAGAGGCCATGGGGTGATTGAAGCACCGCCGGCGAATGCCATCGTTCAGTGGGGACGGCGGAGGCGTTCAATGGATTTGCAGTACCGTTGCCCTGATGAACGTGACGGGACCTGGAATGACGCGCTCGCGGCCGGCCGCCCTGCCGCAGGCGCTGCGGCAGCTGCGGCGCGATTTCGCGGCGGGGGAGCTGCGGTTGGTGGCCTGGGCGGTGGTGCTGGCGGTGGCCGCGCTCACGGCCGTGGGCTTCTTCGCCGACCGCATGCGCGCCGGCCTGTGGCGGGACGCCGCGCAGCTGCTGGGCGGTGACGTGGTGGTGGTGGGTGACCATCCCCTGCCGCCGTCGTTCGCCGAAGAGGCGCGAAGGCGCGGCCTGGTGACGGGTGAATCGGCGATGTTCCCGAGCATGGCACGCGCGCCCGAGGCCCGGGGCGGGGCGGCGCGGCTGTCGGCGGTGAAGGCGGTGGATGCGAGCTATCCCGTGCGGGGGGCGTTGACGATCCGGGAGGCCGGCCCGGTGGCCGTGACCGCACCCATGTCCAGTTCCGCGTCCGCGCCCGCGCCTGCAACCGCGCCCGCGCACACCGTCACGCGCGGCCCGGCGCGTGGCACCGCGTGGATCGACCCCGCGCTGGGCCGCGCCCTGAACGTGGGCGTTGGCGACACGCTGCTGGTGGGTGACTCGACGCTGTCGGTGGCGGCGTTGATCGACATCGAGCCGGACCGCGGCACCGGCTTCATGGCGCTGTCGCCGCGGCTGATGATCCACCTGTCGGACCTGCCCGCGACCGGCCTGGTGCAGCCCACCAGCCGCGTGGTGTGGCGCCTGGCGCTGGCGCCCGGGCCGTCCGCCGCGCCCCGCGCCGCCGACGGCTTCGTCAAGTGGGCGCAGGCCGAGATCAAGCGCACGGGGCTGCGCGGCGTGCGGGTGGAGGACATCGCGTCGGGCCGCCCCGAGATGCGCCAGACGCTGGACCGCGCCGAGCGCTTCCTGAGCCTGGTGGCGCTGATGACCGCGCTGCTGGCCGCGGTGGCGCTGGCCGTGGCCGCGCGCGATTTTGCGCAGCGCCGCCTGGATGCCTGCGCGATGTTGCGCGTGCTGGGCCAGACCCAGGCGCAGATCGCCACGCAGCACGCGTTGGCGTTCCTGGCGCTGGGCGTCCTCGCGAGCGCGGTGGGCGTGGCCGCGGGTTTCGTGCTGCACCTGGGTTTCGTGGCCTTGCTGGGCCACTGGCTGCCCAACGGCCTGCCGTGGCCCACGCCGCGCGCGGGGCTGTTCGGGCTGGGCGTGGGGCTGACGCTGCTGCTGGGCTTCGGCCTGCCGCCCGTGCTGCAGCTGGCGCGCGTGCCGCCGCTGCGCGTGCTGCGGCGCGACGTCGGCTCGCCCAAGGCCGCCAGCGCCGGCGTGCTGGTGGGCGGGCTGCTGGGCTTCGGCCTGCTGCTGGTGGCCGCGGCGCGCGACGTCAAGCTGGGCGCGATGAGCGTGGGCGGCTTCGCGGCGGCGGCCGCGCTGTTCGCGCTCGTGGGTTGGGGCGCCGTGAAGCTGCTGCAGCGCGCGGTGCCGGAGGCGCGGGCGCCGCGCTGGCTGGTGCTGGCCACACGCGCCATCGCCGCGCGGCCGGCGTTCGCGGTGGTGCAGGTGTCGTCGATGGCCCTGGGGCTGATGGCCCTGTGGCTGCTGGTGCTGCTGCGCACCGACCTGATCGACAGCTGGCGCCAGTCCACGCCGCCCGACGCGCCCAACCGCTTCGTGATCAACATCCAGCCCGACCAGGCCGATGCGTTCCGCGCCACGCTGGACCAGGCGCACATCCAGGGCTACGACTGGTTCCCGATGATCCGCGGCCGCCTGCAGGCCATCAACGGCGCGCCCGTGGGCCCCCGCTTCGAGAAGGACGTGGACGCGCGCCGCATGGTGGAGCGCGAGTTCAACCTCAGCCATGCGATGGCGCTGCCGCGCGAGAACACGATCGTGGCGGGCAAGTGGGTGCCCGGCGAGGCCGACGGCGCCAGCGTGGAGGACGGCCTGGCCAGGCAGCTGGGCGTGAAGATCGGCGACGTGCTGCGCTTCGACGTGGCGGGCACGCCGCTGGAGGCGAAGGTCACCAGCCTGCGCAAGGTGGACTGGGGGTCGATGCGCGTGAACTTCTTCGTGCTCTTCCCGCGCGCCTCGATGGGCGACCTGCCCGTCAGCTGGATCAGCGCGTTCCGCGCCCCCGCGGACGCCACCGCGCAGGCCACGTTCGACAACGGCCTGGCCGCGCGCTTTCCCAACATCACGGCCATCGACGTGTCGGCCACCATCGCGCAGCTGCAGTCGGTGCTGGACCAGGTGATCCGCGCGGTGGAGCTGCTGTTCGGCTTCGCGCTGGTGGCGGGGCTGGTGGTCCTGGTGGCCACGATCAACGCCACGCGCGAGACGCGCGCGAAGGAGTTCGCGGTGATGCGCGCGGTGGGCGCGTCGGCGCGGCTGCTGGGGCAGGTGCAGCAGGCGGAGCTGGCGGGCATCGGCGCGCTGGCCGGCGGGCTGGCGGCGGCGGCGGCCGTGGCCATCGGCTGGGGGCTGGCCAAGTGGGTGTTCGAGTTCGCGTGGTCGCCGCCGTGGTGGGTGCCGTTGGCGGGGATGGCGAGCGGGGCGTTGCTGGCGCTGCTGGCCGGGTGGTGGAGCCTGCGGGAGGTGCTGAGGAGGCCGGTGGTCGAGACGTTGCGGGCGGCGTCGGACTAGCGCGCGGCGCGCTTGCCAGACCCTGTCCCGCGTTCCTGCCCGGGCGGCGGCGACGGCGACAATGGCGCGGCGCGTGATGCGCCGGAGAGGTCGACATGAGCGGTGGATCGCCGACAGGGCGTGGCAAATGGGGGGTGATGGCCGGGGTTTGGCGGGGGGTGCTGGCAAGCTGCCTTTTCGGTGCCGCGTTCGCTGCCGGTGCCACGGTGCCCGTGGCCGGTGCGGACGCACCTTCCGCGACGGTGGACGCCGTCGAGGACGTGCTGGCTACCTGGACGCGCAGCCCCACGGTCGACTACTGCACTCACGCGGCCGAGGCGTCCCCCGACGCCCTTGCGCAGGCGCGCCTGGCGTCCATCGAGGCGATGCTTCGTTCACGGCCCGCCGACCTGGCGTTGCTGCGCGAGCGCGCCGCGTGGCGCTGGCGCCTGGGGCAATGCGCGAAGGCGATGGACGACGTCGACCAGGTGTTGGCCGCGCATGCCGACGACGCCTGGGTACGTGGCCTGCGAGCCTTCGTGGAGGCGGGCCTGGGCCACGGCGACGCGGCCCTGGCCGACCTGGACCAGGCCATCGCGCTGGCACCGCGCGCCACCACGCTGCGCCTGATGGACGCCGAGCTGCTGGCGGCGGCCCACCGCCTGCCGGACGCCGAGGCGGCGGTGCAGGCGGCCGTCGCCAGCGATCCTGCATGCGGCCATTGCTACCTCACGCTGGCGGACTTGCAGAAGCAGCAGGGCGCCTACCCTGCGGCGTTGGCCAGCCTGGAACACGCTGCTGCCGGCGGCGTGGATCCGTCGCGCCTGGCGGTGTTGCGTGCGCGGCTGCTGCGGCTGCAGAAGCAGCCCGAACTGGCCGAACAGGTGCTGACGGCGGCATTGCTGGGCGCGCCGGACGACGCCAGCCTGCTGGACGGGCGGGCCCGTGCCTATGTGTCGCTTCGGCGGATCGACGACGCACTGGCAGATCTCGACCATGCCCTGCGGGTGCGACCCGATGACATCGATCCCCTCTACCTGCGCGCCGTCCTGCACCAGCAGCGCGGCCGGTTGAAGGACTCGCTCGCGGACCTGGAACGCCTGGTGGCCTTGCACTTCGTTGATGCCGACATGCTGGAGACGCGCGCCGAGGTGCTGTTTCAACTCGACGCCCCGGAGGCGGCCGCCAGGAGCGCCGACGAGGCGCTGGCCGTCGATCCGAAAGTGGCCGGCGCCGCCCAGGTTGCAGGCGCGGCGTATGCCAAGCTGCGTCGCGACGACCTGGCGTTCGACAGGCTGGCCCAGGCGCTGGCGCTCAACCCGCAGGATTCGTACGCGCTCGTGTCACGTTCGCAGCTGCACGAGGACCGCCTCGAATGGCGACTGGCCACGGAGGACGCGGAGGCCGCGGTGGTGGCCGCCCCGCAGCGTGACATCACGTGGCGGCGAGCGATCTTCCTGAACCGCAGGATGGGCCAGCATGCGCGGGCCCGCGAGCTCCTGCACCAACTGGCGGCCCGGGAGCAGGCGTCGGAGCCGAGCGAGAGGTCCTCGACGACGCGCACGCTGGCCGTGGGGCTGTGGGACGCCGGCGATCCCGCGGGGGCGCTGCCCTTCCTGCGCGCGGCCGTGCAGGACAAGCCGGGTGACGATTACATGGCGCTGCGATTGGCCTTCGCGCGGATCAGCCTGGGCGAGGCCGATGCGGCGCGGGCCGACCTGGCACGACGCCCGATGTCGAGCGGCTCGACCTGGGTTCGCCAACTGTTGGCGTTCGTGGCGGGGCAGGTGGACGACACCGCGCTGCGCGCCTCGGCCATGGAGGCACCCGACGAGAAGACGCGCGCGTCGCAACTGTGCGAATGGGACTTCTACGTCGCGCTGGACCACGAGGCGCGCGGCGACCTGGACGGCGCACGCCGCCTGATGACCCATGCCGCCAACACGTGCGCCCCCACGATGTACGAGCAGATGGGCGCAGCGGCGCGGCTGCAGACGTCCCCGGCGTACGCGCCGTGAGGACGTCGCAGGACCTCGTCAGCGATCGACCGGCGCCTCAAGCCGCCGAGTCGATCAACCCCATGTCCGACGCGCTCATCAGCGCCTCGATGTCCATCAGGATCAGCATGCGCTCGCCCACGTTGGCGATGCCCGTGATGAACGACATGTCGACGTGCGTGTTCAGCGTGGGGGCCGGCTTGACCATGTCGCCGCCCAGCTCGCAGACGTCGGACACGGCGTCCACCACCGCGCCGATCACGCGGCCGCGCACGTTCAGCACGATCACCACCGTGAACGGGTTGAACTCGGCGGTCTGGCAGGACAGCTTCAGGCGCAGGTCGACGATCGGCACGATCACGCCGCGCAGGTTCACCACGCCGCGCAGGAACTCGGGCGTGTTGGCGATGCGCGTGGGCGTCTCGTAGGAGCGGATCTCCTGCACGCGCAGGATGTCGATGCCGTACTCCTCCTCGCCCAGGCGGAAGGTGAGGTACTCGCCCATCTTGCCGCCGGTCACGGCACCCTTGGCCGCGTTGCCCCGTGCGTTGCGGACGTCCGACTGGCGGGCGATGTGGGTGGCTTCCTTGATCATGTCCATGGGGTACCTCGAGGCGTGTGAGGGAGGGGCGTCCTACCGTTATCGGCAGGGCCGCGCGGGAATTGAGGGGGGATGCCGGCCCTGTTCGGGCGATGGCGGCATCCGGGCAAAAAAACGGCCCTTGCGGGCCGATGAAACGGGTTCGGGCTGGGCGGGGGGGTCCTGCCGCAGCCGTCGTATCAGAAGGATTCCCAGTCGCTGTCGCCACCGGCGGCTTCGGCGATGGGGGCCGGCGCGGCGGGCGCGGCGGGCGAGGCGGCGCGCACGGGCGGCTTGGCGGCGGCGGCGGTGGCCGGGCGGGCGGCGGCGGAAGCGGAAGCCGCGGGCTTGTGGGCGGCGGGCTTGGCGGCCGGCTTGTGCTTGGATGCCGTCGCGTGGGCCGTCGCGGACGGCGCGGGAGCCGGGGCGCTGAAGCCGCCCGACGTGCGGATGTCCCCGCCGATCTGGAAGCTGGCCACGACGCTGGTCATGCGATGCGCCTGGTCCTTCAGGGATTCGGCGGCGGCGGCGGATTCCTCCACCAGCGCGGCGTTCTGCTGCGTCATCTGGTCGAGGCGGGTGACGGCCTCGTTGACCTGGCCGATGCCCTGGCTCTGCTCCATGGCGGCGGCGCTGATCTCGCCGATGATGTCGGTGACGCGCTGCACGCTGGCGACGATCTCGTCCATCGTGGAGCCGGCGTCCTCCACCAGCTTCGAGCCCGTCTCGACCTTGTCGACCGACGTGCCGATGAGCGACTTGATCTCCTTGGCGGCTTCGGCGGAACGCTGCGCGAGCGATCGCACCTCGCCGGCCACCACGGCGAAGCCGCGGCCCTGCTCGCCGGCGCGCGCGGCTTCCACCGCCGCGTTCAGCGCCAGGATGTTGGTCTGGAACGCGATGCCGTCGATCACGCCGATGATGTCGGCGATCTTCTTCGAGCTGGCGTTGATCTCCTCCATCGTGGCGACGACCTGCGACACCACGGCACCGCCGCGGCGCGCCACCTGCGTGGCCGAGCTGGCCAGCTGGTTGGCCTGCGAGGCGGCATCGGCGCTCTGGCGCACGTTGCCGGTCAGCTGGGACAGCGACGACGCGGTCTGCTGCAGGTTCGAGGCCGTCTGCTCGGTGCGCTGGCTCAGGTCCTGGTTGCCGGTGGCGATCTCGGTGGAGGCCGTCGACACCTCGTTCGTGCCCGTGCGGATCGCGCCGATGGTCTTGCGCAGTTCCTGCTGCAGCGTGGCGAGCGAACGCAGGGCGTTCAGCGATTCGGCGTTGCCGCTCACCACGATGTCGTGGCTCAGGTCACCCTGGCTCATGCGGGAGGCGTGGCGGGCGATGTCGCCCACCACCACGCGCACCGTGGCCACGCCCATGAAGAACAGGGCCGCCAGCACCAGGCCGGCGCCGACGCTGCTGCCGATGATGGCCGAGGGCGACCAGCCCAGCATCAGGCCGGCGATGACGCCCGCCTGCCCGGCGGCCAGGACGGAGAAGAAGATGACGACGCGCTGGCCGGTGGAGAGGTTTTTCAACATGATTCCGTTCGAGGGTCGGGGTGCGGAAAGGGGGGGGGAGGTGTCAGGCCCGAGGCCTGACACCGTTGTTTCCCGTGTTTCAGTGACGCGTGCGGCGCACCAGCGAGCCGGTGTCCAGGATCAGCGCGACGCGGCCGTCGCCCATGATCGTGGCGCCCGAGACGTCCTGCACCTTGCGGTAGTTGGCCTCGAGGTTCTTCACCACCACCTGCTGCTGGCCCAGGAGCTCGTCGACGAGTAGCGCGACGCGCCCGCCCTCGGCCTCCACCACCACCATGATGTTGCTCACGTGCTCGAAATCGAAGCGCGGCACGTCGAAGACGCGTTCGAGGTCGATGACGGGCATGAACTCGTCGCGCACCTCGACCACGCGGCCGGAGCCGCCGATCGTCTTGACCATGTCCGGGCCCACCTGGAAGGACTCCACGACGGAGGCCAGCGGCAGGATGTAGCACTCGTCGCCGACGCCGATGGACATGCCGTCCATGATGGCCAGCGTGAGCGGCAGGCGCACCTTCACGCTCATGCCGTAGCCTTCGGCCGAGTCGATCTCGACGGTGCCGCCCAGCGACGTGATGTTCTTCTTCACGACGTCCATGCCCACGCCGCGGCCGGACACGTCCGTCACCTGGTCGGCGGTGGAGAAGCCCGGCGCGAAGATCAGCGAGTAGACCTCCTGGTCCGTCATGCTGTCCGGCGCGTCGATGCCGCGCTCGCGGGCCTTCTTGATCAGCTTCTCGCGCGACAGGCCGCGGCCGTCGTCGCGCACCTCGATCACGATGGAGCCGCCCTGGTGGGACGCGGCCAGCGTGATGGTGCCGCCCTCGGGCTTGCCCTTGGCCAGGCGGTCCGCGGGGGTCTCGATGCCGTGGTCGCAGCTGTTGCGCACCAGGTGGGTGAGCGGGTCGGTGATCTTCTCGACCAGGCTCTTGTCCAGCTCGGTGGCCTCGCCCTGCGTGACCAGCTCGACCTTCTTGTCCAGCTTGGCCGCCAGGTCGCGCAGCATGCGCGGGAAGCGGTTGAAGACCATCGACATCGGGATCATCCGGATCGACATCACCGCTTCCTGCAGGTCGCGGGTGTTGCGCTCCAGGTCCGCCAGGCCGGCCAGCAGCTGCTGGTTCAGCTGCTTGTCCTCGTTGCGGCTGTTCTGCGCCAGCATGGCCTGGGTGATGACGAGCTCGCCCACCAGGTTGATCAGCTGGTCCACCTTCTCGATGGACACGCGCAGCGTGGCCTGCTCGGCGGTGGCGGCGGCCTTGCCCTCGGCCGCCTTGGCGGCGGGCTTGGGCGCGGCGGGCGCGGCGGCAGCGGCGGCGACCGCGGGCAGGGCGGCGGCGGCGTTGTCGTCGGCCGGCACGTCGGCGGCGGGGGCCGCTTCGGTGGCGGGCGCGTCGGGCAGCGGGTCGAAGAAGCCGTAGCCGGGGTCGACCGGCGATTCCTCGGGCGGGGCGCCGGCGTTCTCGGGGAAGAAGCCGAAGCCCTTGTCCACGGCGCGCATCTGGATCAGCTCGCGCGCCACGTGGAAGGTGAACAGGTCCAGCAGCTCGTTGTCGCTGGTGGTGGTGACGACACGGAAGCGACGGACGCCGTCGGCCGCGCGGCCGCCGTCCAGGGGCTCGATCGTGCCCAGGCCCTCGATCTCCGTGAAGAGCTCGGCCAGGGAATCGGCGGTGTCGGGCTTGTCCAGCGGGCCGACCACGAGCTCGATGGCCCGCGTGGTGGCCTTCGGCACGGGCATCGACTGCAGCGTGGGGCTGTGCACGGCCGGTGCGGCCGCGGGGGCGGCGGCGGCCTTCGGCGCGGCGGCGGGGGCGTGGGCGTGGCCCTCGGCGAACGCGCGGATGTTGTTCAGCAGGTCGGTGGTGTCCGGCGCGCTGCTGGCCGAACCCTGGTGCACCGCCAGCTGCGCCTTCAGCGCGTCGCCGGCCGACAGCAGCACGTCGACCATCGCCGACGTGGGCTGCAGCTCGTGGCGGCGCAGCTTGTCCAGCAGCGTCTCCATCTGGTGCGTGAGCGCGGCGACGTCGGCGAAGCCGAACGTGGCGGCGCCGCCCTTGACCGAATGCGCGCAGCGGAAGATCGCGTTCATCTCCTCGTCGTCCGCCGCATCGACGTTCAGCTCGAGGAGCTTCTGTTCCATCGCCTCCAGGTTCTCCCCGGCTTCCTCGAAGAAGACCTGGTAGAACTGGCTCAGATCGATGCCGGCGGAACCGGATCCGCCCCCGTTGACCATCTCACCCATTTCTCTGACTCCTGCTATTCGTTTGGCTATCGGCAGTCGTGGCGCGCGGACCCTTGACCTGGATCAAGCCGCGCGCACGTGGCGCCCGTGGCGGGCGCCCGGCGGCGTCGCCTTCAGCGGACGACCTTGCCGATGACCTCGATCAGCTTGGCCGGATCGAAGGGCTTGACGAGCCAGCCGGTGGCACCGGCGGCACGGCCGGCCATCTTCATCTGGTCGCTCGACTCGGTGGTCAGGATCAGGATGGGGGTGGCCTTGAACTTGGGGTTCTCGCGCAGCTTCTTGGTGAGGCTGATGCCGTCCATGCGGGGCATGTTCTGGTCGGTCAGCACGAGGTTGTAGTCGCGCTGCGTGGACTTCTCGTAGGCGTCCTGGCCGTCCACGGCCTCGACGACGTTGAAGCCCGCGTTCTTCAGGGTGAACGCCACCATCTGGCGCATCGAGGGGGAATCGTCCACGGCAAGGATCGTGTGCATCGCTTTTCTCCGGAAATCTGGTGAGGGCTGGGATCGTGAGGGTGGGGGTCAGAACAGATCGATCGAACCGGCGTCCATCTCGTCTTGCGTGACGGGGTTCGGTCGCATCGGGGCGTCTTCGACGATGGCGCAGCCATCCTCGTCGTCCCCCATCGCATCCCGGGCGATCCGGTCAGCGCAGTTGCGGAGTCGCCGTTGCGTGTGGGCGATCAGCTGGGTGGCCATGTCCTGGAACTGCAGCGCGGTGATCGCGCCGGCCAGGCTCTGCATGGCTTCCTTGATGGGCGTCGTGTCGAGGTTGACCTTGGGGGCCTCGTCACGCAGCACGTTCATCTGGTTGGAGGCGCCGTAGAAATGGCCCATCAGCGCCTCGCCGGCATCTTCCAGCAGGCGCTGCAGGCGTTCCAGGTCGTGCGAGGCGACCATGAGGTGATCCTGCAGGTCGGCCGCGGCCACGAGCGGAAAGCCTCCGCCGGGCGATGGGTTGTGGGCGTCACTCGTCAGCATCGTGGCTCCAAGCAAGGTTTTCGGTGGGATGCGTTTTCCGCACCCGACACATGTGAATGCGATGGATTCTTCGGCAGTTCGTCGTCGCTTATTGAGGCGATGACAGTGGGATTTGCGGGCCTATTCGGCATGCGGTCGTCTTGTTGGACGCTGTTTTCCGGGATCGTCCTCGCGTGACCGGCAGGGCGGGGAAGGCTCTTGCTCCATGTCCTCCGCTCGGCCTGGACGGCCTCGCTCCCCCTTCACTTCCGCAAGAGCCTTCCCCGCCCTGCCGGTCCTGCAGCGTTATCGGCACGCGGGCGGCACTCCGAACAGGTTTGTGGGTTCATGCGGGGCGGCCGGGCCATCGAGGCCCGGCCGCCCCGCGCAGGGGTGGGGCCGGCTCGGGCCGGCCCCGTCCGCGCCGGCAGGGCCGGTCCGGCCTCCGGCCCCGCGTGCCGTCGCCGAAGACCGCCACCTCGGCGCGGGCGACCCGTCCGGCCCTCGATGGGCCGGGCGGGTCGATGGCCTACAAAAGTCGTGACGACGTTCCCCCCACGACCTGCCAGTCATGACCAAGTCGAAGACCCGGGAGGGCGGGGGAAGGCTTTTGCGGAGGTACAGGGGGAGCGCGCGCGCCGCAGGCCGCCGCGGAGGACACGCAGCAAAAGCCTTCCCCCGCCCTCCCGGGTCCGCGCGGAAGCTCCCGGCAACCTCGTCGAACACTTCCAGAGCGATACTCACCAGATGAGCCCAGCCGCCGCCGACCCGGCGTCGCGTCCCCCCAAGCGCCTCAGGGTCCTCCACATCGAGGATTCCGAGCTCGACCACGAGCTGGCCATGGCGCACCTGCGCCGGGCCGGGTTGGAGATCGAGACCCTGCGGGTGGACAGCGAGGCGGCGTTCCGGGCGGCGCTGGCCGCGCCCTGGGACATCGTCATCTCCGACTTCAACATCCCCGGCTTCTCGGGGCTGGCCGCGCTGGAGATCGCCAAGGCCGACCCGCGGCACCTGCCGTTCATCCTGGTGTCGGGCGAGATCGGCGAGGACGTGGCCGTGGCCGCCATGCGCAACGGCGCCAGCGACTACCTGTTGAAGGCCAACCTGGCCCGGCTGGCGCCGGCGGCCGAGCACGCCATCGACGCCCACCAGGCCCAGGCCGCCCGCGCCGCCGCCGACCACGCCCTGGCCGAATCGCGCCAGCGCCTGTCCGAGCTGGCCGGCCACCTGCAGACCAGCGTCGACCGCGAGCGCGCCGCCATCGCCCGGGAGATCCATGACGACGTGGGCGGCTCGCTCACCGCCCTGAAGTTCGACCTGGCCTGGATCGAGCGCCATGCCGCCGATGACGCCGTGCGCGAGCGCGCGCACGCTGCGGTGGAAGTGGTCACCCACGCCATCGAGGCCAGCAAGCGGATCATGCACAACCTGCACCCGGCCATCCTGGAGCAGGGCCTGGTGGCGGCGCTGCAGTGGATGGCCAGCCGCTTCGAGAAGCGCACCGGCGTGGCCTGC
>FTBV01002167.1_pt1 | contig 46408 bp, 34 predicted proteins | sample 1639281 | NCBI WGS metagenome assembly FTBV01 (sample SAMEA3914864, study PRJEB12502) | metagenome | biome: forest; material: soil | place: USA | collected 2012-03-12 | depth 0.3 m | reverse complement strand
GCCTCGCTGCCCTTGCCGCCGAAGTGGCCGTCCTCGATGTACTTCTTGGCGTTGTCCCACGCGCCGCCGCCCGTGCACATCGAGATGGCGACGAACAGGCCCGTGACGATCGTGCCCATCAGCAGGCCGCCCAGCGCGACCGGGCCGAGGAACAGCCCCACCAGCACCGGCACCACCACCGGCAGCAGCGACGGCAGGATCATCTCCTTGATGGCGGCCGACGTGAGCATGTCCACGGCCTTGCCGTATTCAGGCTTGCCGCTGCCGTCCATGATGCCCTTGATGTCGCGGAACTGGCGGCGCACTTCCTCCACCACCGAGCCCGCGGCGCGGCCCACGGCCTCCATGGCCATGGCACCGAACAGGTAGGGGATCAGGCCGCCGATGAACAGGCCGATGATCACGTTGTGGTCGGACAGGTCGAAGCGCAGCGACATGCCTCGCGACGACAGGGCGTGCGTGTAGTCGGCGAACAGCACCAGCGCGGCCAGGCCCGCGGAGCCGATGGCATAGCCCTTGGTGACGGCCTTGGTGGTGTTGCCCACGGCGTCCAGCGGGTCGGTGACGTCGCGCACCGATGCCGGCAACTCAGCCATCTCGGCGATGCCGCCCGCGTTGTCGGTGATGGGGCCGTAGGCGTCCAGCGCGACGACGATGCCGGCCATGCTGAGCATGGACGTGGCGGCGATGGCGATGCCGTACAGGCCCGCCAGCTTGAAGGCGACGCCGATGGCGATGCAGACGAAGAGCACCGGCCAGGCCGTGGACTTCATCGACACGCCCAGGCCCGCGATGATGTTGGTGCCGTGGCCCGTGGTGGAGGCCTGCGCCACGTGCTGCACCGCCTTGAAGTTGGTGCCCGTGTAGACCTCGGTGATGTAGCAGAGCAGGCCGGTGAGCACCAGGCCCACCAGGCACGACAGCCACAGCTTCATCTGCGAGCCGGCGGCGCCCAGCGCGTCGTCCGGCATGATCTTCTGCGTGACGAACCAGAACGCGATCAGCGACAGCACGCCGGCCACGATCAGGCCCTTGTAGAGCGCCGGCATGACGTTCTTCATGCCCGGCGAGGCCTTGACGAAGAAGCAGCCGATGATCGACGCGATGATCGACACGCCGCCCAGCAGCAGCGGGTACATCACGGCGTTGAGCGCGTAGGGCCCGGCCAGCAGCAGGGCGCCCAGCGCCATCGTGGCGATCAGCGTGACGGCATAGGTCTCGAACAGGTCGGCGGCCATGCCGGCGCAGTCGCCCACGTTGTCGCCCACGTTGTCGGCGATCACGGCCGGGTTGCGCGGGTCGTCCTCGGGGATGCCCGCCTCGACCTTGCCCACCAGGTCGGCACCGACGTCGGCGCCCTTGGTGAAGATGCCGCCGCCCAGCCGCGCGAAGATGGAGATCAGCGACGCGCCGAACGCGAAGCCGAGCATCGGCTTGAGGGTCTCGGGGTCGGCCGAGGCGCCGCCGCCGGTGACGTACCAGAGGAAGCCGCCCACCCCCAGCAGGCCGAGGCCCACCACCAGCAGGCCGGTGATGGCGCCGCCCTTGAAAGCGACGTCCAGCGCCGGGCCGATGCCGTGCGTGGCCGCCTGCGCGGTGCGCACGTTGGCACGCACCGACACGTTCATGCCGATGAAGCCGCAGGCGCCCGACAGGAGCGCCCCCAGCACGAAGCCCACCGCGGTGAGGTGGGCGAGGAAGATGTAGATCAGCACGGCCAGCACCACGCCCACGATGGCGATGGTCTTGTACTGCCGCGCGAGGTACGCCGCGGCACCCTGCTGGATGGCGGAAGCGATCTCCTGCATGCGGGCGTTGCCCGCGTCCTGCCGGAGGATCCAGCTGCGTTGGAAGAACCCGTACAACACCGCGGCGAGGCCGCATGCGAGCGCAATTTCCAGCGCCATAGTCGTCGACATCAAGGAGAGTCTCCTTCCCGTTTCGGTCCCTGTGGAACCCCAGGTGGGGCGTGCGGCTTTGTTCGCGCCTCTTCCTCACCGGTTGGCGGTGGGAACAGGCTGCGCGGGCCATGCTACTTGCGGTGCCTCGCCATGGACGCTGGTGTTTTCCTCTGGTGAAGGCGACGCGACAGGCCACCCGTAGAATGCGGGTTTTCCCCTGATCACCCACTACAGAGCCGTGCCATGAGCCTGCACAACGTCACCCCCGGCGCCAAGTCGCCCCAGGAATTCAACGTCATCATCGAGATCCCGATGAACGCCGACCCGATCAAGTACGAGGTCGACAAGGAGTCCGGCGCGATCTTCGTGGACCGCTTCATGGGCACGGCGATGCACTACCCGTGCAACTACGGCTACATCCCGCAGACCATCGCCGATGACGGCGACCCGGTGGACGTGCTCGTCATCACGCCGTACCCGCTGATCCCGGGGGTGGTGGTCACGTGCCGCCCGATCGGCATGCTGAAGATGGACGACGAGGCGGGCGGCGACGCCAAGCTGCTGGCCGTGCCCATCGACAAGATCCTGCCGATCTACACGCACTGGCAGAAGCCCGAGGACATGAACGCCCTGCGGCTCAACCAGATCAAGCACTTCTTCGAGCACTACAAGGACCTGGAGCCCGGCAAGTGGGTGAAGGTGCAGGGCTGGGAAGGCCCCGAGGCCGCCCGCCAGGAGATCCTGGACGGCGTCGCGCGCCACCAGGCGCAGCAGAAGGCCTGACCCGGCGGCCTCAGGACGGCGGCGCGCCCCCGGGCCCGCCGCCCCCCTTGAACGGCGAGCGGTCGTCCAGCTCGTCCAGGTACTCGTCGATCGCCTGGCCCTCGGCGGCCAGGTGCTCCCCGATGGCCACCGCGAACTGCTCGTCCGCCACCCAGTGCGCCGACGACGTGCGCACCGGCATCAGCCCGCGCGCCATCTTGTGCTCGCCCTGCGCGCCGCCCTCGAAGCGGCGCAGGCCCTGGGCGATGCACCAGGCGATCGGCTGGTAGTAGCAGGCCTCGAAATGCACGTTGCGCAGCGGATCGACCGTGCCCCAGTAGCGCCCGTAGGCCGCGCCCTGCGCCCGGTCGACGGCGATCAGCGAGCACGCGACGGGCAGGCCGTCGCGCGAGGCGACGAACAGGGTCCACGCCTGCGGCATCGCGGTCGCCATGCGCGCGAAGAAGTCGCGCGTCAGGTAGGGCGTGGAGTGGTGGGCCGCGTAGGTGGCCTCGTAGCAGCGATGGAAGAAGTCCCAGTCGGCGGCCGTGATGTCGTGGCCTGCCCGCGTGGCGAACGTGACACCGGCCTCGGCCACGCGACGCCGCTCCTGCTGGATCTTCTTGCGCTTGTCGCGCTGCAGCGTGGCCAGGAAGTCGGCGAAGTCGGTGTAGGGCATGGGCTCGCGGTTGTGCCAGTGGAACTGGACGCCGTGGCGCAGCATCCAGCCGGCCTGGCTCGCCGCGGCGAAGTCGGCATCATCCCCGAACAGCAGGTGCACCGACGAGCACTTGGCCTGGCGCGCGAGGGCGCCGATGGCGGCGGCCAGGTGCGCGCGCGTGGGCGCGTCGCGCGCCAGCAGGCGCGAGCCCGGCACCGGGGTGAACGGCACGGCCACCAGCAGCTTGGGGTAATACCGCCGGCCGTATCGGCGGTAGGCATCGGCCCAGGCCCAGTCGAACACGTACTCGCCGTAGGAATGCGTCTTCAGGTAGGTGATGGCCGCGCCCAGCAGGGGCCCGCCGGGCCCGCCGCGCAACGTCAGGACGAGCGGCTGCCAACCGGTGGCGGGCTCGGCGCTGCCGGAGGCCTCGAGCGCATGCAGGTAGGCGTGGCGCATGAAGGGCGTGGGCGCGGCCTGCGCGTCCAGCAGCGCGTCCCACTCGGCCGCGGGCACGGTGTCGATGCCCGATGCCGCCTCGATCACAATGTCGTCGTCACTCACCAACCGTCACCATGCCTGATTCCGCCGCTGCCGCAGCCCCACTCGTCCCGCCCACTGCCGGCCCCGTGCCGCCGGGCGCCGCGCGCGTGGCGCTGCTGCAGCTGAACCCGGTGGTGGGCGACCTGGCGGGCAACGCCGCCGCCATCGCCCGCGCGGCGCGCGAGGCCCACGCCCGCGGCGCCTGCGTGGCCATCACGCCGGAGCTGGCCCTGTGCGGCTACCCGCCCGAGGACCTGCTGATGCGCCCCGCCTTCCTGCGCGCCGCCGACGCCGTGCTGGCCGACCTGGCCGGCGCGCTGGCCGATTGCGAGGGGTTGCAGGTGGTGGTGGGTCATCCGTGGGCAGGGCTCGCCAACGATCTTAGGTCCAAGTCGATCTCCACGCCCGCGGTGTTCAATGCCGCGTCCGTGCTGGCGGGCGGGCGCGTGCAGGCCACGTACTGCAAGCGCGAGCTCCCCAACTACCAGGTGTTCGACGAGCGCCGCTACTTCGTGTCCGGCCGCGACGCGGGGCAGGGCGCGGTGGTGCTGGATGCCGGCGGCGTGCGCCTGGGCGTGCTGGTCTGCGAGGACGCGTGGTTCGAGGAGCCCGCGCGCCGCGCGCGCGAGGCCGGCGCGCAGGCGCTGTGCGTGCTCAACGCGTCGCCGTTCCACCTGGACAAGGCGGCCGAGCGCGAGGCCCGCATGGCCCACCGCGCGCAGGCCGAAGGCCTGCCGCTGCTGTACGCGCACCTCACCGGCGGGCAGGACGAGGTGGTGTTCGACGGCGCCTCGTTCGCGCTGGACGCGACGGGCCGCGTGGTGGCGCGCGCCCCGATGTTCGAGGAGGCCACGGTGCTGGTGAACCTGTCGCCGCCGCTGCCGACCCCGGCCGCGGCCGGCGCAGCCTTGCCCGCTGCCACGGTGGCCGCCGCGCCCGGCCAGGCCCTCTCGGCACTGCCCTGCCTGGAGGCCCAGGCCTGGGGCGCGCTGGTCACGGGCGTGCGCGACTACGTGGGCAAGAACGGCTTCCCCGGCGCCATCATCGGCCTGTCCGGCGGCATCGATTCCGCCCTGGTGCTGGCCGTGGCCGTCGACGCGCTGGGCGCCGACCGCGTGCGCACGGTGATGATGCCCTCGCGCTACACGGCCGACATCTCCTGGATCGACGCGCGCGAGATGGCCGGGCGCCTGCGCGTGCAGTACGACGAGATCGCCATCGCACCGATGGTGGACGCCTTCCAGGCCGCGCTGGCGCCGCAGTTCGCCGGCCTGGCCGAGGACGCCACGGAGGAGAACATCCAGGCCCGCGCGCGCGGCACGCTGCTGATGGCGCTGTCCAACAAGACCGGCCGCATCGTGCTCACCACGGGCAACAAGAGCGAGATGGCCACGGGCTACTGCACCCTGTACGGCGACATGGCCGGCGGCTTCGCCGTCATCAAGGACGTGGCCAAGACGCTCGTGTACCGCCTGGCCACGTGGCGCAACACGCAGGGCGACGCGGGCCCGGTGATCCCGGAGCGCATCATCACGCGCCCGCCGTCGGCGGAGCTCCGGCCCGACCAGACGGACCAGGACAGCCTGCCACCCTACGACGTGCTGGACGCCATCCTCGCCCGCTACATGGAGGAGAACCAGTCGATCGACGAGATCGTCGCGGCCGGCTTCGCGCCCGCGGACGTGGAGCGCGTCACGCGCCTCATCAAGATCAACGAGTACAAGCGCCGCCAGGCCCCGGTGGGCATCCGCATCACGCACCGGGCCTTCGGGCGCGACTGGCGCTACCCCATCACCTCCCGTTTCCGGGCCTGAGCGTGCTACAAAGGGGTGGAGAAATCCCACGTGTCCATCCCACCGGAGCCCCTGTCATGAAGCAGATCACCGCCATCATCAAGCCGTTCAAGCTCGAGGAGGTGCGCGAGGCGCTGGGCGACGTGGGCGTGTCGGGCCTGACGGTCACCGAGGTGAAGGGCTTCGGGCGCCAGAAGGGCCACACCGAGCTCTATCGCGGCGCGGAATACGTGGTCGACTTCCTGCCCAAGGTGAAGATCGAGGTGGTGGTGAAGGAGGCGGACGTGGACCGCGCCATCGAGGCCATCGTCAAGGCCGCCAAGACCGGCAAGATCGGCGACGGCAAGATCTTCGTCACCGCGGTGGAGCAGGTGGTGCGCATCCGCACCGGCGAGACCGACGAATCCGCCGTCTGACCGCCGGTCGCCCCCGGTCAGCGGCGCTCAGGCCGACGCAGCCTTCAGGCGGGCCAGCAGCCGCGTCGCGTCGTCGTCCACCTGCAGCGTGGCCAGGTTCGCGGCGCTGACGAAGCCCGCCTCGACACTGCGCTGCAGGAACGCCAGCAGCGGATCGAAGAAGCCGGCCACGTTCAGCAGCCCCACGGGCTTGCGGTGGTAGCCCAGCTGGTGCCAGGTCCACACCTCGAACAACTCCTCCAGCGTGCCGAGGCCCCCCGGCAGCGCCAGGAACGCATCGGCCGCGTCGGCCATGCCGTGCTTGCGCTCGTGCATGGTGCCCACCACGCGCAGCTCCTGCAGCCGCGGATGGCCCAGCTCCCGCGCCATCAGCCGCTCCGGGATGATGCCCAGCACGGGCGCGCCGGCGGCCAGCGCCGCGTCGGCCACCGCGCCCATCAGACCGGCGCGGCCGCCGCCGTAGACCAGGCCCAGGCCGGCCCGGCCCAGGGCCATGCCCACGTCGCGCGCCGCCTGGGCAAACCGGGCGTCGTGGCCCGGCTGGGACCCGCAGTAGACGCAGACGCGGAACGGCGGCCCGGCAGGTGCGGCCGCGGGGGTCATCCCACGGTGCCCGGCAGGCGCACGGGGCGCGGGGCCACCACCAGCTCGGTGCCGCACAGCGCGTCGTGCAGGAACTGCCGGCGCGGGTGGCGCAGCGCCAGCGCGGAATAGCCCGCGATCCACAGCAGCGGGATGCCGGCGTAGGCGGCCGGCGACTTCAGTCCCGACGCCCAGGTGATGGCCAGCGGCGGCAGGAACCACAGCCACGCGGCCAGGTAGCGGGCCAGCGCCTGCTGGAGCCGCAGCGGCCGGCCGCCGGCCGCCAGCAGGCGGATGTGCCAGGTCTTCATCGCCAGCGTCTGGCCACCGTGCATCCAGAAGCCGATGAAGTAAACGGCCAGTACCAGGAAAAGGGCGACATGCAGGCCCGAGACGCCCTGCATGGCGTTGCGCTGCTGCGTGGCGAGGCCGTAGGCCAGGCCGGTGACGAACACCACGCCGAACAGCAGCATGCCTTCGTACAGGAAGCACAGCATGCGCCGTCCGACCGGCGGCACGGCCGGCAGCGCGTCGTGCGGAACGGTCATGCGACTGCCCTGGAACGGCCGCGCACGCTCACGGATGCGAGGCGGCCGGGCCGGGATGCGATGCGCCGGCGGCGCGCGCGCGGCCCACCGTGGCGGACGCCGCCACCTGCGCGCCGCGACGCGGCAGCAGGGTGGTGGGGTCGACGTCGTTCGGTCCGACCGCGATCTTGGGCTGGCCCTCGCGCTGGTGCGCCGGCGGGGTGGGCGTCTTGGTGATCAGCGTGGTGGTGGCACCCGGGCGGGCCTGCACCACCACCGGCGCGACGGCGCGCGGCGAGGCGGCCGACGGGTTGGGGGCCTTGACGACGTTGGACTTGGCCTGGAGACCGTCGGCGCCGGAGGCGGCGCGCGCATGCGCCGCCGAGGCCGCGCCGGGGGCGCTGGCCGGGCCGCGGCGCGCCAGCTCCTTCTGGGCGAGTTCCTTCTTCTTGTCGTCCGGCAGCGACTGGTACTGCTGCCACAGCGCCTGGCGCTGCTCCTTGGAGACGTCGCGCGTCTCCTGGAACACCAGCCGGGCCTGGCTGCGCTGCTGCGGGCTCATGTGCACCCACTCCACCATGCGCGCACGCACCCGCGACTGCTCGTCGGCGCCCATGCGGGGGAAGCGGCCGGCGACCTCCAGCCACTTTTCCTTGCCAGTGGCATCCAGGCCATTCCATTCGGTCGCGAGGGGCGCCAGCACCTGGCGCTGCGCCGGCGTGAGCGACGACCACTCCGCGCCGCCGGGCGTGGTGGCCCAGACGCCCCGGGCAGAGGACGGCGAGGCCGCGGTGGCGATCGCGCCGGAAGCCGGCGCCGCGGCAGCCCAGCCGACGACGGTGCCGGTCGAGAGGGCCAGCGCGAGCGGAAGCGCGCGTGCCAGCACCGAAGCCGCCGTGGCGCGCGGGCGGCGCACGGCGGCGGGGGTGGCGTCTGGCGTGGGTGGCGTCGTCAAGCGGGCCCCGCTTATTGCCGGCCGCTCTTGAGGTACTCGGCGAAGCCCGGGTCGGTGTACGCGGCCGGCGGCAGGTCGTCGGCCAGCAGGGCGGCGTCGACCTCGGCGGCGGCATTGATCTGGGCCCGCTCGTGCACGTGGTCGATGGCCAGGAAGCCGGCCACCAGCAGGGCCAGCGGCAGCGCGGAAGCGAGCTTGATGCCCCAGCCCGGACGATCGGCCAGCGCGGCGGACGGGCCGCGGCCCACGATGACGGGGCCGCCGGCCGTGGCCACGGCCGCCTGGGTCTGGCGCCGGGACTGGCGGGCGCGTTCAACGGCCTGCTCCCGGGCGACGCGCAGCCGCTCGGAGATATCCACCGGCGTGCGCTGCACCTGTTCGCCCAGCATGGCGGCGACGCGCGTGCCGAATCGGGCCTCGAGGCCTTCCAGGCGGGTGTTGCGAGCGCGTTCGGCGGTATTCATGGTGAGATTCCCTTGGCTTTCAACGCCTTGGCCAGCGCGTGGACGGCGCGCGAGCAATGCGTCTTGACGCTGCCTTCCGAGCATCCCATGACGGAAGCGGTCTCGGCAACATCCAGTTCCTCCCAGTAACGCAGCAGGAACGCTTCCCGTTGACGCGCCGGCAATTCGGCCACGTGCGTATCGATGAGTTGCAAGATCTGGTCCCGCGAGACGGAGTCCGCCGCGCTTTCCGTGCCCTGGACGCTCTCCACCGTGTCGAGCATCTCCAGCAGGTCGAAATCGCCGTCGTCGTCCGATCCTTCGAAGTCGGAAAAGTTGCGAACCACCGCGTTCCGCACCTTCTGGCGGCGGAAATGGTCCATCGTGGCGTTGGACAGGATGCGCTGGAACAGCAGCGGCAGCTCGGCCGGCGGCCGGTCGGCGTACTTCTCCGCGAGCCGGATCATGGTGTCCTGGACGATGTCCAGCGCCGCGTCGTCATCCCTCACGGCGAAAACGGTGCGCTTGAACGCACGCTTCTCGACGCTCTTGAGGAAATCGGAGAGTTCTTTGTCGGTGGCCAAGGCGGGGGGCGGGCGGCTCGGACGCATCCGGGCGCCCAGCCGTGTCGGAATGCGCGCGGATTATGTCATCGCCCCGGCCGGGCGCCCCCGACCGGGTGCGCCCTCTAGCCGCAAAAGGAACCCCGATGCCATAATGCTGCTTCGCACAAACGCGAACTTGGGTCGAAGCCGCCCCCGATCACGGGCACGGCAGTTTCTGATCGCGCAGGTTCCGAATCCGCCTCACGAGGGCGCGAAGAGGGGCACCAATGGTTTTTCGTCAGAGAAATTCACAGAGGTTCTCAATGGACATGTCTGCCGCGGATCTGCGGCGCGCCGGCTCGGCGTCGCCTCATTCCACAACGCCCCCCCCTTCCCCTTCGCCCACCGGCTCCCGGCCGACCGGCTCCCCCACGACGGAGCCCAACGGCTCCGACATCCTCGTACGCTGCCTCCAGGCCGAAGGCGTCCAGTTCATCTGGGGCTACCCGGGCGGCGCGGTGTTGTACATCTACGACGCCCTGTACAAGCAGGAATCCATCCAGCACGTCCTGGTGCGCCATGAGCAGGCGGCCGTCCACGCGGCCGACGGCTACGCGCGCGCCACGGGCGAGGTGGGCGTGGCCCTGGTCACGTCGGGCCCCGGCGTGACCAACGCGGTCACCGGCATCGCCACCGCGTACATGGATTCCATCCCGATGGTGATCATCACCGGGCAGGTGCCCACGCCCGCCATCGGGCTGGACGCCTTCCAGGAATGCGACACGGTGGGCATCACGCGCCCCATCGTGAAGCACAACTTCCTGGTGAAGGACGTGCGCGACCTGGCCACGACGATCAAGAAGGCCTTCCACATCGCCCGCACCGGCCGCCCCGGCCCGGTGGTGGTGGACATCCCCAAGGACGTGTCGCAGAAGACGGCGCCGTTCCACTACCCCGAGCACATCGAGATGCGCTCGTACAACCCGGTGCGCAAGGGCCATGGCGGCCAGATCCGCAAGGCCGTGCAGCTGCTTCTGCAGGCCCGGCGGCCCTATCTGTATGCCGGCGGGGGCGTGGTGCTGGGCAACGCGTCGGCCGAGCTGCGCGAGCTGGCGGGCCTGCTGGGCGTGCCGTGCACCAACACGCTGATGGGCCTCGGGTCCATCCCGGCCACCGACCCGAAGTTCCTGGGCATGCTGGGCATGCATGGCACCTACGAGGCCAACATGGCCATGCAGCACTGCGACGTGCTGCTGGCCATCGGCGCGCGCTTCGACGACCGCGTCATCGGCAACCCGAAGCACTTCGCGTCGGTGGAACGCAAGATCGTCCACATCGACATCGACCCGTCGTCCATCTCCAAGCGCGTCAAGGTGGACGTGCCCATCGTCGGCGACGTGAAGGACGTGCTGCAGGAGCTGCTGTTCCAGCTGCGCGAGCTGCCGCGCCCCGACGGCGCCGTCATCGCGCCGTGGTGGAGCCAGATCAATGAGTGGCGCCGCAAGGAATGCCTGGCCTACCGCCGCAGCGACGAGGTGATCAAGCCCCAGCAGGTGGTGGAGACGCTGTGGGAGCTCACCCGCGGCACGGATGCGTACGTCACCTCCGACGTGGGCCAGCACCAGATGTGGGCCGCGCAGTTCTACCGCTTCGACGAGCCGCGCCGCTGGATCAACTCCGGCGGCCTGGGCACGATGGGCGTGGGCCTGCCGTACGCCATGGGCATCAAGCTGGCCAAGCCGAAGTCGGACGTGTTCTGCGTCACGGGCGAGGGGTCGATCCAGATGTGCATCCAGGAGCTCTCCACCTGCCAGCAGTACAAGACGCCGGTGAAGATCGTCTCGCTGAACAACCGCTACCTGGGCATGGTGCGGCAGTGGCAGGAGCTGGAATACAGCGGCCGCTACTCGCACAGCTACATGGACGCGCTGCCGGACTTCGTGAAGCTGGCCGAGGCCTACGGCCATGTGGGCCTCCAGGTGAACAAGCCGTCCGAGGTGGAGCCCGCGCTGCGCGAGGCCATCCGCCTGAAGGACCGCACGGTGTTCCTGGACGTGCGCACCGATCCCACCGAGAACGTCTGGCCGATGGTGCAGACGGGCAAGGGCATCTCCGAGATGCTGCTGGGGTCCGAGGACCTCTGACGCGGCACCAAAGCGCCCGGCCAGGCACGCGGTCGCCCCGCCGTGCCGGAGCCGGGGGCGAGTAGCGCCACGTCCGGGTTCGACGGACCGTTCCTTCCACTGATTCGCTGCAACGTGGCACGACGCCGCGGGGTTACCGCCCCGCAGCGGGTGTGCCGCGAAGGACGAACGACATGAAACACATCATCGCGGTGCTGCTCGAGAACGAGCCCGGCGCACTGTCCCGCGTCGTGGCGCTGTTCTCGGCGCGCGGCTACAACATCGAGAGCCTCACGGTGGCCACCACCGAGGACCCCTCGCTCTCCCGGATGACCATCGTCACCACGGGTTCGGACGAGGTGATCGAGCAGATCACCAAGCACCTGAACCGGCTGGTGGACGTCGTGAAGGTGGTGGACCTCACCGAGGGCCAGTTCACCGAACGCGAGCTGATGCTCATCAAGGTCCGCGCCGTCGGCAAGGAGCGCGAGGAGATGAAGCGCATGGCCGACATCTTCCGCGGCCGCATCGTCGACGTCACCGAGAAGAGCTACACGATCGAGCTCACGGGCGACACCGGCAAGCTGGACGCGTTCATCGTGGCCATCGACCGCGCCGCCATCCTGGAGACGGTGCGCACCGGCACCAGCGGCATCGGCCGCGGCGAGCGCATCCTGCGGGTCTGAACCACCCTGCCATCCCACCCCATCCGAATACTTCCGTTTTCCCCCGCGACAGAAAGAGTGCACATCATGAAGGTCTTCTACGACAAGGACACCGATCTCTCCCTCATCAAGGGCAAGCAGGTCGCCATCATCGGCTACGGCTCGCAGGGCCATGCGCACGCGCAGAACCTGAACGACTCGGGCGTCAAGGTCACCGTGGGCCTGCGCCGCGGCGGCGCGTCCTGGGACAAGGTGGGCAAGGCCGGCCTGCGCGTGGCGGAAGTGGCCGACGCGGTGCGCGAGGCCGACGTCGTGATGATGCTGCTGCCCGACGAGCAGATCGCCGCGGTCTACAAGAACGACGTGGAACCGAACATCCGCGAGGGTGCGTCGCTCGCCTTCGCGCACGGCTTCAACGTGCACTACGGCCAGGTGGAGCCACGCGCCGACCTCGACGTGTGGATGGTGGCGCCCAAGGCGCCGGGCCATACGGTGCGCAACACCTACGCGCAGGGCGGCGGCGTGCCGCACCTGGTGGCGGTGCACGCCGACCGCACGGGGCGCGCGCGCGAGCTGGCGCTCAGCTACGCCGCGGCCAACGGCGGCGGCAAGGCCGGCATCATCGAGACCAGCTTCCGCGAGGAGACCGAGACCGACCTGTTTGGCGAGCAGGCCGTGCTGTGCGGCGGCACCGTGGAGCTGATCAAGGCGGGCTTCGAGACGCTGACGGAAGCCGGCTACGCGCCCGAGATGGCGTACTTCGAGTGCCTGCACGAGCTCAAGCTGATCGTCGACCTCATCTACGAGGGCGGCATCGCCAACATGAACTACTCGATCTCCAACAACGCCGAGTACGGCGAGTACGTGACCGGCCCCAAGGTGGTCACCGAGGAGACCAAGAAGGCCATGAAGCAGTGCCTGAAGGACATCCAGACCGGCGAGTACGCCAAGAGCTTCATCCTGGAGAACCGCGCCGGCGCGCCCACGCTGCTGTCGCGCCGCCGGCTCACGGCCGAGCACCCGATCGAGCAGGTGGGCGAGAAGCTGCGCGCGATGATGCCGTGGATCAAGGCCAACAAGCTGGTGGACAAGAGCCGCAACTGAAGCGGCCGTTAGGCGCGTGGATTGCTGTCACCGGGTGTCTCGCCATAATCCTGCCCCATGACGCCCACCCACGAGGACCTGCCCCCGGAGCCGCCCGCACCCCCCGTGGTGCTGGCGGTGCCCGACCCGGACGACGACATCGACGACGCCCCGCACCGCAGCCCGAAGCCGCGCCGCAAGGGCGTGTACGTGCTGCCGAACCTGTTCACGCTGGCGGCGCTGTTCGGTGGCTTCTACGCCATCGTGATGGCCATGAACGGCCGCTTCGAGCAGTCGGCCTATGGCGTCTTCAGCGCGATGGTCCTGGACAGCCTGGACGGGCGTGTGGCGCGCATGACCGGCACGCAATCGGCCTTCGGGGCGGAGATGGACAGCCTGTCGGACATGGTCAGCTTCGGCGCCGCGCCGGCGCTGATCGTCTACGAGTGGGCGCTGCGCGGCCTGGACAAGCTGGGCTGGATGGCGGCCTTCGTCTACATCTCGTGCGCGGCACTGCGGCTGGCGCGCTTCAACACCAACATCGGCATCGTCGACAAGCGTTACTTCCAGGGCCTGCCCAGCCCGGCCTCCGCCGCGCTGGTGGTGGGCCTGATCTGGGTGATGGACAACGCCGGCTGGAAGGACGTCACGCAGTACCCCGCGGTGATGTGGGGCGCGTTCGCGATGACGCTCTACGCCGGCCTGACGATGGTCACCAACGTGCCGTTCTACAGTTTCAAGGACGTGAGCCTGAAGCGCACCGTGCCGTTCGCCGTGATCGTGGCCATCGCGCTGGGCATCGCCATCATCAACCTGCATCCGCCCGCCGTGCTGTTCGGCGTGTTCTGCGTCTATGGCCTGTCCGGCTACGCCGTGTTCGCCTACAAGCGGGCCAAGGGCAAGCGCGTGAGCGTCATCGCCACCAGCACCGACGATCCGGACGAGGCGGGGCTGCACCGGTGACGACGGCGCGGGCCTGCACCGGCGACGAAGGCTCGCTTCGCGAACTTCATGCTGCGCTGCGGCGCCGTCCTGCTATATTGGCCCGCATGACGTCGAGCCGCTCGATTACGCTAACCCTAGGGGACCCCCCTCGGGTGCGCTGATCCGTCCTCACGTCCTGCCGTCCCCCTCGGGGCGTGCATGAACCGACATCCCGATCAACGGCCCGCTGGCGCAACGCAGCGGGCCGTTGTCATTTCCGCCTCCACCATCCCACCTGGGTGATTCCATGACCGACCAGCTCATCATCTTCGACACCACCTTGCGCGACGGCGAGCAATCGCCCGGCGCCTCGATGACGCGCGAGGAGAAGCTGCGCATCGCCCGCCAGCTTGAGCGGCTGCACGTCGACGTGATCGAGGCCGGCTTCCCGGCGTCCTCGAATGGCGATTTCGAGGCGGTGCGCGCCATCGCCGAGGTGATCAAGGAATCGGTGGTGTGCGGCCTGGCCCGCGCCAACGACCGGGACATCGCGCGCGCGGCCGAGGCGCTCGCGCCCGCCTCGCGCTCGCGGATCCACACGTTCATCGCCACCAGCGCGCTGCACATGGAGAAGAAGTTGCGCATGACGCCCGAGCAGGTGCACGAGCAGGCCATCCTGGCCGTGCGCTTCGCGCGCAACCTGTGCGGCGACATCGAGTTCTCCCCGGAGGACGGCTACCGCTCGGACCCGGATTTCCTGTGCCGCGTGATCGAGTCGGTGATCCGCGAGGGCGCCACCACGATCAACATCCCCGACACGGTGGGCTACGCGATCCCCGAGCTGTACGGGCAGTTCATCGCCGACCTGCGCCGGCGCATCCCCAACTCCGACAAGGCGATCTGGTCGGTGCACTGCCACAACGACCTCGGCATGGCGGTTGCCAATTCGCTCGCGGGCGTCAAGATCGGTGGCGCGAGGCAGGTGGAATGCACGATCAACGGGCTGGGCGAACGCGCCGGCAACTGCTCGCTGGAAGAAGTGGTGATGGCCGTGAAGACGCGCCGGGACTACTTCGGCCTGTCGCTGCGCGTCGACCCGTCGCAGATCGTGCCGGCGTCGCGCATGGTGAGCCAGACCACCGGCTTCGTGGTGCAGCCGAACAAGGCCGTCGTGGGCGCCAATGCGTTCGCCCACGCCTCGGGCATCCACCAGGACGGCGTGCTGAAGGCGCGCGACACCTACGAGATCATGCGGGCCGAGGACGTGGGCTGGGCCGCCAACAAGATCGTGCTGGGCAAGCTGTCCGGCCGCAACGCGTTCAAGCAGCGCCTGCAGGAGCTGGGCATCCAGCTGGACTCGGAAGAGGACGTGAACCACGCCTTCGTCCGCTTCAAGGATCTGGCGGACCGCAAGAGCGAGATCTTCGACGAGGACATCCTGGCGCTGGTGAGCGAGGAGACCGCCGAGCACCAGCCCGACAGCTACCGGCTGCTGGCCCTGGCGCAGCGCTCGGAGACCGGGGAGCGGCCGCACGCCCGGGTGAGCTTCGCCATGGGCTCCCAGGAGCACCAGGCGGAGAGCGATGGCAACGGCCCGGTGGACGCCGCGGTGCGGGCGATCGAGTCGATAGCGCGATCTGGGGCCGAATTGCTGCTCTATTCCGTGAATGCCATCACGGCAGGAAGCCCAGAATCGCAAGGCGAAGTGACGGTTCGGCTCCAACATGGAGGCCGGGTCGTCAACGGCGTGGGTTCCGATCCCGATATCGTGGTGGCGTCAGCGAAAGCCTACCTGGCTGCGTTGAGCAAGCTTCACAGCAAGCTGGACAGGGTGGCCGCTCAAGGTTAGCGCCCGACCAGCTTTACATACGATAACGGGGATGAGGAATGCCACGCAAGGTCTTGATTATTGCGTGGTTTTCCTCTTTGCCTTATATTCAATCCAGAATGTATCAAGTCGTGCCCCCCGTCCTCTCCCGCCTGGTCGCCGTCCTGCTGGCCGGTGCCGTGTCGTTCGCCGCCTCCGCCGCCTCCGCCGCCTCCGCGGCCACGGCTGACGGCACCACCGCCACGTCGCACCACACCCGCAAGGCCGCCGCGTCCGCGTCCACCAAGCGCGTGCACGTGGTGCTCGGCAGCAGCGCCGCCAAGCGCCCGCTGGCGGTGGTGGTCAACCGTCCTGCCGCCCACCTGATCGCCCGTGCCGACCCGGTCACGGCCGCGTCGTTCGGCCAGCTCGCCGGCCTGCATGGCACGGAAGACCCGATCGGCCTGCGCTCCAGCGTCGCGCTGGTGGTGGACCAGGACACGCACGAGGTGCTGTTCAGCAAGAACCCGCAGGCCGTGCTGCCCATCGCGTCCATCACCAAGCTGATGACCGCCACGGTGGTGTACGAGGCCAAGCAGCCGCTGGACGAAGTGCTCACCATCACGCAGGACGACATCGACACCGAGAAGGGCACGCACTCGCGCCTGGTGCCGGGCACGCGCCTGTCGCGCGGCGAGCTGCTGCACCTGGCGCTGATGGCATCCGAGAACCGGGCCGCGCACGCGCTGGGCCGCAACTATCCCGGTGGCCTGTCGGCCGCCATCGCCGCCATGAACAGCAAGGCGCAGGCCCTGGGCATGTCGGACACGCATTACGTCGAGCCCACGGGCCTGTCCAGCAGCAACCAGTCCACGGCGCACGACCTGGCCACGCTGGTCGGCTTCGCCCACTCCATCCCGCTGCTGCGCGAGTACACCACCACCCCGGCGTACTCGGTCGAGATCGGCTCGCGCCAGATGCAGTTCCACACCACCAATCGCCTGGTGGCCAACAAGAGCTGGGACATCGGCCTGCAGAAGACCGGCTTCATCAACGAGGCCGGCCAGTGCCTGGTGATGCAGGCCCAGATGGCCGGCCGCAAGCTGATCATGGTGCTGCTGGATTCGGCCGGCAAGTACTCGCGCATCGCCGATGCCGAGCGCATCCGCAAGTGGATCACCTCGCAACCGGTGGAGGCCAAGGCGCCGGCCACGGTGGCGGTGCGGCATCCCGCCGAGGGCTGAGGGCCGAGCGGCACGCCCGCTCGCTCGATGAAGAACGCGGCCCCCGGGCCGCGTTTGTCATTTCGGTGAGTGGTGCGTTTCAGCGGTGCCCCAGGGCGCCGCTGATCGCCGCCGCCGTCGCTCGCACCCGCTCCAGCCACGACTCCTCCAGCCGATCGGCGGGCGCCGAGATGGACAGGCCCGCCACCAGCTTGCCCTGGTCGTCGTAGATCCCGGCGGCCATGCAGCGCACACCCAGCTCCAGCTCCTCGTCGTCGCGGGCGACGTGCAGCTTGCGCACCTTGTCGAGCTCGCGCTCCAGCGCAGGCAGCTCGGTAAGGCTGTTGCGCGTGTGGCCCGCCAGCCCCGTGCGCGTGGCGTAGCTGCGCACGCGTTGCGCGTCGTCGGCAGCCAGGAACAGCTTGCCGACCGAGGTGAGGTGCAGCGGCGCGCGGCCACCCACCGCGCGCACCACCTGCATGCCCGAGCGCTCGCTGTACGTGCGCTCGATGTAGACGATCTCGTCGCCCTGGCGCACCGACAGGTTCACCGGCTGGTGCGTCAGCTTGTGCAGGTCGCGCATCGGGCCGATCGCGGCGTCGCGCACGTCCAGCCGCGCCTTCACCAGGTTGCCCAGCTCCAGCAGGCGCATGCCCAGGCGGTAGCTGCCGGCCTCGGGGCGGTCGACGTACCGGCCCTCCGTCAGGTCGTTGAGGATGCGGTGCGCGGTGGAGGGGTGCAGGCCCGTGCGGGCGCTCAGCTCCTTCAGGGGCACCGGGTCGGTGTGGGCTGCCAGCACGTCCAGCAGGGCGAAGGCACGGCCGAGCACCTGGATGGTGGGACCGGACGCGTCGGATTTGCTCATGGGGACTTCCGGGAGAGTGGCGACAGCGCGCTCATTCTCGCATGGTGAAACCGCAATTCACAACGCGGCTGCGGCGGCCTCCCCGGACCGGACGGCGGATTCCAGCGTGGCGGGCCAGGGGCTGTCGACGTAGTCGCCCGCCACGCGCAGGCCGGGCGCCACCTGCGGCGCGGGGCGCCTCAGGCCGGCGTCGCAGCGGAAGGTGGCACGGCGGTCGGCGCGCACCGATTCCAGGACCAGGGAGGTCGGCACCAGGGCGGTCGGCGCCGTTCGCGCCAACGCTTCCTGCAACTGCGCGGTGGCCGCATCCGCAAGCGCGGCCTGGCCCGCACACAGCGCGGCCGATGCGGCGCTCACGACGGCGACCAGCCGCTCCCGAGGGTCGAGGGCGTCGCCCGGAAACCGGAAGACGAACTGCGCCGGACGTCCGCCACGGGGCGGGAGGGGATCGCCGGGATCGCCGGCCTCGAGCGCCAGGATGGGCGTCGCGCCCGGCCAGGGAGGCAGCGTCGCGGTGGCGCGCCACGTGATCGTCACGATGGGCTCCTGCGGCAGCGCGGCCGCCACCGCGGCCCAGTCCGGATCCAGCGGCGCCACCAGGCGCGCCGCCTCGCTGGCGCTGGCGGCCAGCACCACGGCATCGACGGCCAGGGTCGCCGTGTCGTCGCCCAGGTGGAGGCGCCAGCGCGCGTGCGCGCCCGTCGCGGCCGGCAATGCGGGCCCCTCCTCGGGCACGAGGCGCGTCACGCGCGTGCGCAGGCGCACGTCCGCGCCGTGCGCGCGCAACCAGGCGACCGCGGGCACCGGCAGCAACGCGCCCAGCGGCACCCGCGGCAGCAGGAACGACGCGCCATCGGGCGCGCCGAACAGGGCGTCGCGCAGGGTCGCCAGGAACACCTGGCCGCTGGCCGTGGCGGGCGGGGTGTTCAACGCCGCGATGCACAGCGGGTCCAGCAGGCGCTGGCGAAGCGCGGGGGTGGCCCAGGGCCGCAGCAGTTGATCGACGGTCAGCGCGGGCGGGCAGGCGAAGCCCGCGCGGCGCCACGCCGCGAGGCCGCGGACCAAGGCCAGCCGGTCCCGCCACGTCCACCCGCGGGCGCCCACCAGCGCCCTCGCGGCGCCCAGCGCCTGCCCGGCGCGCGTGGCGGCCACGGGCAGCGAGAGGCCGCTGCCGTCCGGAAACCGCAGCGTGAGCGGCAGCCGGTGCAGGGCGGCGCCGGGGTCGACGCCCACGGTGCGCATCAGGTCCAGGCAGCGCACGTACGCGCCCACCAGCAGGTGCTGCCCGTTGTCGGTGCCCACGCCGCCATCGTCCGAGCGCGCGCGGCCGCCCGGCAGGGGCGCCATCTCCAGCAGGGTGACGCGGTGACCCGCCTGCACGGCCCGCACGGCGGCCGCCAGCCCGGCCCAGCCGGCGCCGACGACCGCGACGTGCGTCACCGTGTCACCGCCCCAGCCACTGGGTGCGCGTGGCGATCCACAGCTTGCGCACCGGCGTGAGTGAGATGCGCTGGTGCAGCACCTGGAAGCCGCCGCGCTCGATCTCGCGCAGCAGCGTGCGGTAGATGTTGGCGACCATCAGCGCGGGCTTCTGGGCGCGGCGGTCCGCGTCCGGCAGCAACGCCAGGGCCTCGTCGTACAGGCGGTGGGCGCGCTCGGCCTGGAAGCGCATCAGCGCGGAGAAGCGGTCGCTGTACCCCCAAGGGGTATCGCGCTTGAGGATCTCGTGCGCCTTCACGTCGAACTGCTGCAGCTCCGAGATGGGCAGGTAGATGCGGCCGCGGCGCGCGTCGTCGCCCACGTCGCGGATGATGTTGGTGAGCTGCATCGCCAGCCCCAGGCGGTGCGCGAACGGGATGGTCCGCGCCTCGGTGCGGCCCATCACGTTGCTGGCCACCTCGCCCACCACGCCCGCCACCAGGTGGCAGTAGCGCTCCAGGCCGGGGAAGTCGAGGAAGCGCGATTGCTCCAGGTCCATCTGGCAGCCGCTGATCACGTCCTGCAGGTGGTCGCCGCGGATGCCGAAGCGCTGCGCGTGCGGCATCAGGGCCTGCATCGCGGGGTGGTGCGGCTGGCCCGCGAACGCGCTGGCCACTTCCTGGCGCCACCAGGCGAGCTTGGTGGCGGCCACGCCCGGGTCGTGCACCTCGTCGACCACGTCGTCCACCTCGCGGCAGAACGCGTAGAAGGCCGTCATCGCCGCGCGCGGCTGCGCGGGCAGGAACAGCAGGGCGTAGTAGAACGACGACCCGCTTTGCGCCGCCTTGTCCTGGACGTACTGCTCGGGCGTCATGCCGCGGTCCGGCGCATCGCGAGGGCGCGGAGGACCAGGGCCGGCGCATCGTGCCAGGCCAGGACGGGGCGGTGCGAGAAACTCGTCGTCATGTGCATCCGGTCGATTTTCTCAAGAATCCGCAGCCCGCCCTGCACGACGAACCGCAATTCGAGTCCGACACGGCCGGGCACCTGCAACGGCAGGCCGGCACCCGACCGCATCAGCCCCCGCGCCCAGCCCGAGAGGTCGGCCACCAGCGCCCGCGCGGCGGGGGAGGCCGGCGCCGCCAGCGCGGTCCCGGGCGACAGGCCGTGGCGGGCCCAGTCCGCACGCGGCACGTAGTTGCGGCCGCGCCGCAGGTCCACCGACAGGTCCTGCCAGAAGTTGATCAGTTGCAGTGCCGTGCAGATGGCGTCGCTGCGCGCCAGCATCGCGGGGTCGGCGGCCAGCCCGTGCAGGTGCAGCAGCAGCCGGCCGACCGGGTTGGCGGAGCGCGCGCAGTAGTGCAGCAGGCCGGCCCGGTCGGCGTACCCGGCATGGCGGGTGTCCTCCTCGAACGCGTCCAGCAGCGCCAGCAGCAGCGGCGCGGGCAGGCCGTGGCGGCGCGATTCGGCCGCCAGCGCCTCCATCACCGGCTGCCAGCGGCCGGAGCCCGCGCGGCCGGCCAGCGCGGCGAGCAGGTCGTCGCGGTAGAGGGCCAGGTCGGCCTGGCGGCTGGCGGGCGGTACGTCGCCTTCGTCGGCCAGGTCGTCGGCCGTGCGCGCGAACGCGTAGATCGCGCGGATGGGCGGCCGCAGCGCAGGCGGGCACAGCCAGGAGGCGACGGGGAAGTTCTCGTAGTGGCGCTCGGTCACGGGCGCCATTGTGGAGGCGGCAGGATTTCCGGGTTTTCCCGCCATGGGGCGTTGACGCCCGTCCGCGCCTTCATCTACATTACTGACTGACCGGTCAGTAACTCAGGACTTCGCCATGCGTCTGCGCGCCCCCGCTTCCGCCCTTCCGATTCTCGCCCTCGCGGCCATGGCCCTGCTGGCGGGGTGCGGGCACAAGGAGCAGTCCGCCGAGCCGGTGCGCGCCGTGCGCACCCTCACGGTGGGGGCGGGCGGCGGCGGCGCGATGACCCGTGAGTACGCGGCCGACATCCACGCCCGCACCGAGGCCCGCCTGTCGTTCCGCGTGCCGGGCAAGCTGACGCAGCGCAGCGTCAACGCCGGGGACCGCGTGAAGGCCGGGCAGGTGCTGGCGCAGCTGGACCCGGCCGACCTGAAGCTGTCCCAGGACGCGGCCGCCGCGGCCCTGAACGCCGCGCAGGTGACGTACGACCAGGCGGCCGTGGATTTCAAGCGCTACGCCGACCTGCGCGCGCAGGGCTTCATCAGCCAGGCCGAGCTGGACCGCCGCGACGCCGGCCTGAAGGCATCCAAGGCGCAGCTCGACCAGGCCCGCGCCCAGTCCGGCGTGCAGTCGCACCAGGCGGGCTACGCGGCGCTGGCGGCCGACGGCGCGGGCGTCATCACCGAGGTGGACGCGGACGCCGGGACGGTGGTGGCCGCCGGCACCCCCATCGTGAAGCTGGCCTACGACGGCCCGCGAGACGTCGTGTTCGCCATTCCCGAGGACCAGCTGCCGGTGTTCCGCGCGCTGCGCGGCCAGGCGGGCGCGCTCACGGTGACGCTGTGGCGCGGCGGCGCGCCGTTCCATGCCACGGTGCGTGAGATCGCCGGCGCGGCCGACCCGGTCACGCGCACGTTCCAGGTGAAGGCCGACCTGCCCGCGGACGCCGCGGAGCTGGGCCAGAGCGCCACGGTGCAGGCCCAGGTGGCCGCGGCCGACGGCCTGCTGCGCCTGCCGCTGGCGGCAGTCGCCGAGCACGCCGGGCACAGCATCGTGTGGCTGGTGGACAAGGCCACGATGACCGTGCGTGAGCAGGCCGTGGCCGTGGCGCGGGCCGACGGCGACAACCTGGTGATCAACGCGGGGGTGAAGGCCGGCGACATCGTGGTCACGGCCGGCGCGCATGCGCTGTCGCCGGGCCAGAAGGTGTCGTTCTGGTCCGTCCCGCTCACGTCGCACTAACCCGACCGCCGAGGAAGCCGACCCATGACGACCCCGACGACGCCGGAAGGCGGGCGCTTCAACGTCTCGCGCTGGGCGCTGGAACATCCCGCGCTCACCCGCTACCTGATGATCGTGCTGATGCTGCTCGGCCTGGCCGCGTACTTCCAGCTGGGCCAGGACGAGGACCCGCCGTTCACGTTCCGCGCGATGGTGGTGCAGGCCTACTGGCCGGGCGCCACGGCGCAGCAGGTGGCCGAGCAGGTGACCGACAAGCTGGAGAAGACGCTGCAGGAGGTGCCGTACTCCGACGTCATCCGCAGCTACACCAAGCCCGGCGAATCGCTGACCATCCTGCAGATCAAGGACAGCTCGCCCCCGAAGGAGGTGAGCAACGTCTGGTACCAGGTGCGAAAGAAGGTGGGTGACGCGCGCGGCACGCTGCCGCCGGGCGTCATCGGCCCGTTCTTCAACGACGAGTTCGGCGACGTCTACGGCTCCATCTACGCCCTGTCGGCGGACGGCTTCAGCGACGAGGACGTGCGCGTGCAGGCCGAGAAGGTGCGCTCGGAGCTGCTGAAGGTGCCCGACGTGGCCAAGGTGCAGCTGTTCGGCGTGCAGGACGAGAAGGTGTTCGTCGAGATCCCGCAGAAGCGCATCGCGGAGCTGGGCCTGGACCTGAACGCCGTGGTGGCGCAACTCAACGCGCAGAACGCGGTGGAGGGCGCGGGCGTGCTCGACGCGGGCGCGCGCAGCGTGCAGGTGCGCGTGGGCGGGCAGTTCGCGTCCATCGAGGCGCTGAAGGCCTTCCCGGTGCGGGCTGTGAACCCGGCCACCGGCGTGGCCACCACGGTGCGCCTGGGCGACGTGGCGGACATCCGCCGGGGCTACGTGGACCCGCCCGCGGTGAAGGTGCGCTCCAACGGCAAGCAGGTGGTGGCGCTGGGCATTTCCATGGCGCACGGCGGCGACATCATCGCGCTGGGCAAGTCGCTCACCACGCGCGTGGCCGAGATCCGCGCCGCGCTGCCGGTGGGCATGGAGATCGCCAGCGTGCAGGACCAGCCGCAGGCCGTGGCCACGTCGGTGAACGAGTTCGTGCGCGTGCTGATCGAGGCCGTGGTGGTGGTGCTGGCGGTGAGCTTCGTCAGCCTGGGCCTGCACTTCAAGCCGCTGCGCATCGACATCTGGCCGGGCCTGGTGGTGGGCATCACGATCCCGCTGGTGCTGGCCATCACGTTCGTCACCATGTACTACTGGGGCGTCGGGCTGCACAAGATCTCGCTGGGCTCGCTGATCATCGCGCTGGGCCTGCTGGTGGACGACGCGATCATCGCGGTCGAGATGATGGTGCGCAAGCTGGAGGAGGGCTACTCGAAGGAGCGCGCCGCCACGTTCGCCTACGAGGTGACGTCGATGCCGATGCTCACCGGCACGCTGATCACCGCCGTGGGCTTCCTGCCCATCGGCATGGCCAAGTCCACCACGGGCGAGTACACGTTCGCCATCTTCGCGGTCACCGCCGCGGCGCTGCTGATCTCGTGGTGCGTGTCGGTGTACTTCGTGCCCTACCTGGGCGTGCGCCTGCTGCGCAACCGCAGCCGCGCCGCGGGCGAGGCGCACGAGCTGTTCGACACGCCGTTCTACCTGCGCCTGCACGGCCTGATCGACTGGTGCGTGCGCCATCGGTGGATCACGATCGGCGCCACCGTGGCCACGCTGGTGCTGGGCTTCATGGGCATGGGCGTGGTGCAGCAGCAGTTCTTCCCCGACTCCAGCCGGCGCGAGATCCTGGTGGACCTGTGGCTGCCGGAAGGCTCCACGCTGCTGCAGAGCGAGGCCGTGGCGCGGCGCTTCGAGGCGCGGATGCGCCAGGAGCCGGGCCTGCAGTCCGTCACCACGTGGGTGGGAAGCGGCGTGCCGCGCTTCTACCTGCCGCTGGACCAGGTGTTCCCGCAGAACAACGTGAGCCAGGCGATCCTGGAGCCGAAGACGCTGGAGGAGCGCGAGACCTTCCGCAAGCGGCTGCCCGCGCTGCTCGCCACCGAGTTCCCGGAGGTGCGCACGCGCGTGAAGCTGCTGCCCAACGGGCCGCCGGTGCCGTACCCGGTGCAGTTCCGCGTGATCGGGCCGGACGTGCAGGGCGTGCGCCACTGGGGCGACGAGGCCAAGGCGATCCTGCGCGCCAACCCCAACATGCGCGGCGTGAACGACAACTGGAACGAGAGCGTGCTGGCGCAACACGTGGACATCGACCAGGACCGCGCGCGGGCGCTGGGCGTCACGAGCCAGTCCATCGCGCAGGCCACGCACGCCCAGCTGTCGGGCACCACCATCGGCCAGTACCGCGAGGGCGACAAGCTGGTCGACATCGTGATGCGCCAGCCCGCGGCCGAGCGCCGCACGCTGGACAACCTGGCGAGCGCCTACGTGCCCACGGCCACCGGGCGCGCCGTGCCGCTCACGCAGGTGGCGCGCCTGTCGCTGGACTGGGAGCCGGGCGTGCTGTGGCGCGAGAGCCGCAACTACGCCGTCACGGTGCAGGGCGACGTGGTGGAGGGGCTGCAGGGCGCCACCGTCACGGCACAGGTGTGGCCGAAGCTGCAGCAGCTGCAGGCCACGATGCCCGCGGGCTACAGCATCCAGGTGGCCGGCGCCGTGGAGGAGAGCAAGAAGGGCCAGAGCTCCATCGTGGCGGGCGTGCCGGTGATGCTGTTCATCACCTTCACGCTGCTGATGCTGCAGCTGCACAGCTTCTCGCGCTCGCTGCTGGTGTTCCTCACCGGCTTCATGGGCATCGCCGGCGCGGCGGGGTCGCTGCTGCTGCTGGGCCGCCCGTTCGGGTTCGTGGCGATGCTGGGCGTGATCGCGCTGATGGGCATGATCATGCGCAACTCCGTCATCCTGATCGACCAGATCGAGCAGGAGCGCGCCCGGGGCACCCCCGCGTGGGAGGCCATCATCGGGGCGGCCGTGCGGCGGTTCCGGCCCATCGTGCTCACCGCCGCGGCGGCCGTGCTGGCGATGATCCCGCTGTCGGAAAGCGTGTTCTGGGGCCCGATGGCCGTGGCCATCATGGGCGGCCTGATCGTGGCGACGGCGCTGACGCTGTTGGCGCTGCCGGCCATGTACGCGGCCTGGTTCCGCGTGCGCCGGCCGGCCGAGGGTTGAACCGGACGGGCGGCCCGTCCGGTTGGCTACAATAGCGGGTTCACCGGAACGCCGCGCGGCAGCGTGCGGCACCGGATGAGGCAGACCGGGTCTGCACGGCGCGGGTGGCGAAATCGGTAGACGCACCAGGTTTAGGTCCTGACGCCTTCACGGGCGTGCCGGTTCGAGTCCGGCCCCGCGCACCAAATTCCCACCCGGCGCTTGTCCAAAGCCCCGGCCCCGTTTCACGAGACTCCGAGACACACCATGGCAGTGAATGTAGAAACCCTCGACAAGCTCGAACGCCGCGTCACGCTGACGATCCCGGCCACCGAGATCAACAACGAAGTCGAATCGCGCCTGAAGAAGCTCGCGCGCACGGTCAAGGCCGACGGCTTCCGCCCGGGCAAGGTCCCGATGTCGGTGGTGGCGCAGCGCTACGGCTACTCGGTGCAGTACGAGGTCGTGAACGACAAGCTCGGCGCCGCCTTCAACGACGTGGCCAACGAGGCCAAGCTGCGCGTCGCCGGCGCGCCCCGCATCGAGCAGAAGGACCAGGCGCCCGAGGGCCAGATGGCCTTCGACGCCACGTTCGAGGTGTACCCGGAGGTGGACCTGGGCGACCTGTCCGCCGCCGAGATCGAGCGCGTGGCCACCGAGGTGGACGACGCCGCGATCGACAAGACGGTCGACATCCTGCGCAAGCAGCGCCGCACGTTCGCGCAGCGCCCGGCCGCCGACGGCGCCGAGGCCGGCGACCGCGTCACCATCGACTTCGAGGGCAAGATCGACGGCACGCCGTTCGACGGCGGCAAGGCTGAAGCCTTCCAGTTCCTGGTGGGCGAAGGCCAGATGCTGGAGCAGTTCGACCAGGCCGTGCGCGGCATGAAGGTGGGCGAGTCCAAGACCTTCCCGCTGCAGTTCCCCGAGGATTACCACGGCAAGGACGTGGCGGGCAAGGAAGCCGACTTCCTCGTCACGATGAAGAAGATCGAGGCGCAGCACCTGCCCACGGTGGACGACGCGTTCGCCAAGTCCCTCGGCATCGCCGACGGCACGGTCGAGGCCCTGCGCGCCGACGTGCGCAAGAACCTGGAGCGCGAGGTCAAGCACCGCGTGCTGGCCCGCAACAAGGCGGCCGCCATGGAAGCCCTGGCCAAGACGGCCACGCTGGACCTGCCCAAGGCCCTGGTGCAGAACGAGACCGAGCGCCTGATCGAGGGCGCCCGCGAGGACCTGAAGAAGCGCGGCATGAAGGACGCCGACAAGGCGCCGATCCCCGCCGAGATCTTCACGCCGCAGGCCGAGCGCCGCGTGCGCCTGGGCCTGGTCGTGTCCGAGCTGGTGCGCAGGAACAACCTGCAGGCCAAACCCGAGCAGCTGCAGGCCCACATCGAGGACCTGGCGCAGAGCTACGAGAAGCCTGCCGAAGTCATCCGCTGGTACCTGTCCGACCGCCAGCGCATGGCCGAGGTGGAGGCCATCGTGGTGGAGAACAACGTCACCGACTACGTGCTGGGCCAGGCGAAGGTCACCGACAAGGTGCTGCCGTTCGACGCCTTGATGACGGCCTGATCGTCACCACCTGGGGCCTGTCGGCCCCGCCCTGGAAACGCCCGGCTCGCCGGGCGTTTCGCATTGCGCGGTCCCCGGTTTGCCCGCGCGGCGGGTGTTGTCTGTCCTTCTCTGCGCTTTTGGCACCCCGCCGAGGCGACATAATGGTCCCATCTCCCCCTGGAAAGAGCGGAAAACCCTCCATGAATGCACTCGACACGGTCGGCCTCGGCATGGTGCCGATGGTCATCGAACAGTCCGGGCGCGGCGAGCGCGCCTACGACATCTACTCGCGCCTGCTGCGCGAGCGCATCATCTTCCTCGTCGGCCCGGTCAACGACCACAGCGCCAACCTGGTGGTGGCGCAGTTGCTGTTCCTGGAAAGCGAGAACCCGGACAAGGACATTTCGTTCTACATCAACTCGCCCGGCGGCAGCGTGTCGGCCGGCATGTCGATCTTCGACACGATGCAGTTCATCAAGCCGGACGTCTCCACGCTGTGCGTGGGCCTGGCCGCGTCCATGGGCGCGTTCCTGCTGGCTGCCGGCGCCAAGGGCAAGCGCTTCTCGCTGCCCAACTCCAAGATCATGATCCACCAGCCGCTGGGCGGCGCGCAGGGCCAGGCCACCGACATCGAGATCCACGCCCGCGAGATCCTGAAGACCCGCGAGCAGCTGAACCGCATCCTGGCCGAGCGCACCGGCCAGCCGCTGGACAAGATCGAGCGCGACACCGAGCGCGACTACTTCATGTCGGCCGACGAGTCCAAGTCGTACGGCCTGATCGACCAGGTGCTGACGCACCGCGGCTGAGACTATCATTGACCATCCCTCTCCTAGGCATCCCGCATCTCCATGGCTGACAAGAAGGGCTCCTCCGCCGAAAAGGTCCTGTACTGCTCGTTCTGCGGGAAGAGCCAGCACGAGGTCAAGAAGCTGATCGCCGGCCCGTCGGTGTTCATCTGCGACGAGTGCATCGAGCTCTGCAACGACATCATCCGCGACGAGGTCCCGGCCGAAGGCCCGGCGGCCAAGGCCGCGCGCTCCGACCTGCCCACGCCGGCGGAGATCAAGGGCAGCCTGGACGCATACGTCATCGGCCAGGACGTGGCCAAGCGCACGCTGTCGGTGGCCGTGTACAACCACTACAAGCGGTTGAAGCACATGACCGGGTCGAAGGACGAGGTGGAGCTCAGCAAGAGCAACATCCTCCTGATCGGCCCCACCGGCTCGGGCAAGACGCTGCTGGCGCAGACGCTGGCGCGGCTGCTGAACGTCCCCTTCGTCATCGCCGACGCCACCACGCTCACCGAGGCGGGCTACGTGGGCGAGGACGTCGAGAACATCATCCAGAAGCTGCTGCAGAACTGCAACTACGACGTCGAGCGCGCGCAGCGGGGCATCGTGTACATCGACGAGATCGACAAGATCTCGCGCAAGGCCGACAACCCGTCCATCACGCGTGACGTGTCGGGCGAGGGCGTGCAGCAGGCGCTGCTGAAACTGGTCGAGGGCACGATGGCGTCCGTGCCCCCGCAGGGCGGCCGCAAGCACCCGAACCAGGATTTCCTGCAGATCGACACGACCAACATCCTGTTCATCTGCGGCGGCGCGTTCGACGGCCTCGAGAAGGTGATCCGCAACCGCACCGAGCGCTCGGGCATCGGCTTCGGCGCCACCGTCCACAGCAAGGACGAGCGCCGGGTCTCCGAGGTGTTCCGCGAGGTGGAGCCGGAGGACCTGATCAAGTTCGGCCTGATCCCCGAGCTGGTGGGCCGCCTGCCGGTCGTCGCCACGCTGGGCGAGCTGACCGAGGACGCGCTGATCCAGATCCTCACCGAGCCCAAGAACGCCCTGGTCAAGCAGTACCAGAAGCTGTTCGCCATGGACGGCGTGGAGCTGGAGATCCGCCCGTCGGCGCTGGCCGCCATCGCGCGCAAGGCGCTGGCGCGCAAGACCGGCGCCCGCGGCCTGCGCTCCATCATGGAGCAGGCCCTGATCGACACGATGTTCGAACTGCCGATGCTCGATGGCGTCGCGCAGGTGGTGATCGACGAGCACATCGTCGACGAGAACGCCAAGCCGCTCCTGGTCTATCGAGAACAGGCCAAAGCCAGTGCCTGATCGCGCGGCGCCCGCCGCCAGTTCCCGGCAGGATGGGTGTTGCAGCCCACCCTGGCCGGGCCCGTCGGGTGCCCATGGTTTCCGCATCGCCTGCGGCAGCCATCTCGCCAGCATCTTGTAATCGGACCCCTCGGGCCCCATGTGGACCCGAGAAAGAGAGGTTTCCTTCATGTCCGGACATCCCATCCTCCCCTCGGAACCCATCACCCTGCCGCTGCTGCCGCTGCGGGACGTGGTCGTGTTCCCGCACATGGTGATCCCGCTGTTCGTGGGTCGCCCCAAGTCCATCAAGGCGCTGGAGGCCGCGATGGAGGCCGGGCGCCAGATCCTGCTGGTGGCGCAGAAGGCCGCTGGCAAGGACGAGCCGCGCGCCGACGACATGTTCGACGTCGGCTGCGTGTCGTCCATCCTGCAGATGCTGAAGCTGCCCGACGGCACCGTGAAGGTGCTGGTGGAAGGCATCCAGCGCGCCAACACGCGCCACATCAGCGATTCCGGCGAGCACTTCGTGGCGGAGGCCATCCCCGTCGCGCCGGCCACGGAAACCTCGCCCGAGGTGGAGGCCCTGCGCCGCGCCGTGACGCAGCAGTTCGACGCCTACGTCAAGCTCAACAAGAAGATCCCGCCCGAGATCCTCACGTCCATCGCCGGCATCGACGATCCGGGCCGCCTGGGCGACACGATCGCCGCGCACCTGCCCCTGAAGCTCGAGGCCAAGCAGTCGGTGCTCGATCTCTTCGACGTCGCCCAGCGCCTGGAAAAGCTGCTGGAGCTGCTGGAGCACGAGGTCGACATCCTCCAGGTGGAGAAGCGCATCCGTGGCCGCGTCAAGCGCCAGATGGAGAAGAGCCAGCGCGAGTACTACCTGAACGAGCAGGTCAAGGCCATCCAGAAGGAACTGGGCGATGGCGAGGAAGGCGCGGACCTCGAGGAACTCGAGAAGAAGATCACCGCCGCCCGCATGCCCAAGGAAGCGCGCAAGAAGGCGGACGCGGAGCTGAAGAAGCTCAAGCTGATGTCGCCGATGTCGGCCGAGGCCACGGTGGTGCGCAACTACCTGGACACGCTGATCGGCCTGCCGTGGGCGAAGAAGACCAAGATCAAGCAGGACCTGCGCCACGCCGAGGAGGTGCTCAACGAGGACCACTACGGCCTGGACAAGGTCAAGGACCGCATCCTCGAATACCTTGCCGTGCAGCAGCGCGTCGAGAAGGTGAAGGCGCCCATCCTGTGCCTGGTCGGCCCCCCGGGCGTCGGCAAGACGTCCCTGGGCCAGTCGGTGGCGCGCGCCACCGGGCGCAAGTTCGTCCGCATGGCGCTGGGCGGCGTGCGGGATGAGGCCGAGATCCGCGGCCACCGCCGCACGTACATCGGCTCGATGCCCGGCAAGGTGATGCAGTCGCTCACCAAGGTGGGCACGCGTAACCCGCTGTTCCTGCTGGACGAGATCGACAAGCTGGGCATGGACTTCCGGGGCGACCCGTCGTCGGCGCTGCTGGAGGTGCTGGACCCCGAGCAGAACCACACGTTCGCCGACCACTACATCGAGGTCGACTTCGACCTGTCGGACGTGATGTTCGTGGCCACGTCCAACTCGATGAACATCCCGCCGGCGCTGCTGGACCGGATGGAAGTGATCCGCCTCTCGGGCTACACCGAGGAGGAGAAGCTGAACATCGCGCAGCGCTACCTGATCCCGAAGCAGAAGAAGAACAACGGCGTCGAGGACAAGGAACTGGATGTCACCGAAGGTGCCATCCGCGGCGTCATCCGCTACTACACGCGGGAGGCGGGCGTGCGCTCGCTGGAACGCGAGGTCTCCAAGATCTGCCGCAAGGTGGTGAAGGGCCTGCAGCTGGGCACGTACACCGGCCAGGTGGTGGTGACGGAAGAGAACCTGCACGACTTCCTGGGCGTCCGCAAGCACGACTTCGGCCGCGCCGAGAAGAAGAACCAGGTGGGGCAGGTGGTGGGCCTCGCGTGGACGGAAGTGGGGGGCGACCTGCTCACCATCGAGTCCGCCGTGATGCCCGGCAAGGGCAACATCATCCGCACCGGCTCGCTGGGCGACGTGATGAAGGAATCCGTGGAGGCCGCGCGCTCCGTGGTGCGCAGCCGCTCGCGGCGCCTGGGCATCAAGGACGAGCTCTTCGAGAAGCGCGACATCCACATCCACGTGCCCGACGGCGCCACGCCCAAGGACGGCCCCAGCGCCGGCGCGGCGATGACCACCGCGCTCGTCTCGTCGCTCACCGGCATCGCCGTGCGCGCCGACGTGGCGATGACGGGCGAGATCACGCTGCGAGGCGAGGTCACGGCCATCGGTGGGCTCAAGGAGAAACTGCTGGCGGCCCACCGTGGCGGCATCAAGACGGTGCTGATCCCCGAGGAGAACGTCAAGGACCTGGCGGACATCCCGGAGAACGTGAAGGGCCAGATCGAGATCGTGCCGGTCAAGTGGATCGACAAGGTGCTGGAGATCGCGCTGGAATCGATGCCGCCGCCGCTGCCTGAAGAGGATCCGGTGAAGGATGCCGCCGCCCCGGCGCCGGCCGCCGCCGCGAAGCCGGAGACGGGCGAGGCGTTGAAGCATTGATGTCCGAGCTCGGCAGTAGGACATCGGCGCCGGAGGGCTTGCCAAGCCCGAAGAAACCGATGTAAACTGCCAGCTTCAGCAGATGCAGACAAGAAATTGCCTGCAGATGCTGGAAGATCCGGAAGGATATGCGGGAATAGCTCAGTTGGTAGAGCGCAACCTTGCCAAGGTTGAGGTCGCGAGTTCGAGTCTCGTTTCCCGCTCCAGACACTCGACAAAAGGGAAGCTGCGGCTTCCCTTTTTCATGCAGAATGCGGTCCCTTGTCCTCCTGCATCGCAGGTCGGCCAAGCACCCACGGCGCGATAGCAAATCGGTTATGCAACGGATTGCAAATCCGTCTAGGGCGGTTCGACTCCGCCTCGCGCCTCCAGATTCCTCGCCGACACCCCGCCACTGACGGCGCGCGGTGATCGTCTCCAGCGACGGCTGGCACCCCGGTGCCGGCCGTTTTTCGTTGGGCTGGCGAGGTTGGCCACGCGGGCGCGGTCATTGCCCAAATGCCGCCCATGACGACGCACAAGAAGACGGGCCCGGGCCGACATGGCCACCTGTTCATCATCGGTGGCGCCGAGGATCGCGAGAAGGACATGCATGTGCTGTCCCGCCTGGTCGAGTTGGCCGGTGGCAGCCCGGGCGGCGTGGCCGTCATCACCACGGCCAGCAGCATCCCCGAGGAGGTGTGGGCCACCTATGACCGCGCCTTCGCCACGCTGGGCGTGAAGAAGCGGCACTGCCACTCGTTCCAGAGCCGCGCGCAGGCCAACGACGACTCGCTGGCCAAGGGCCTGTACGAATCGGACATCATCTTCATGACCGGCGGCGACCAGAAGCGCCTGCTGTCGATCATCGGCGGCACGAAGGTGGACCACGCCATGCACCGCGCCTTCCGCGAACGCGGCGCGTGCATCGCGGGCACCAGCGCGGGCGCGTCCGCGATGTCCGAGCACATGCTGTTCGACGGCGGCAACCGCACCGTGCTGCCCACCAAGGGCACGGTGCAGATCGCGGCGGGCCTGGGCTTCGTGCGGCGCGTGGTGATCGACCAGCACTTCTCGGCGCGCCAGCGCCTGGGCCGCCTGCTTGCGGTCGTCGCGCAGAACCCCTACCTGCTGGGCGCCGGCATCGACGAGGACACCGCGCTCATCGTGGAGCCCGGCAACGGCCTGGAGGTGATCGGCGAGGGCGCCGTCACCATCGTGGACGGCCGCGAGATGCTGTCCAACTTCCTCGAGGCCGACGACCGCGACCGCCTGGAGCTCACCAACGTGAAGCTGCACGTGCTGCCCGCGGGCGTGGCCTACCACTTCGACCCGAAGCGCCAGCAGGCGCAGCACCCGCAGACGCGTGCGGGACGGGAGGTACCTCCCTTGCTCTACGACGTGGTGGCCGCCGTGGCCGCCTCGGGCGATGCGACGTCCAACCTGCCGCCGCTCGAGACCCTCCTCGCAACCGAAGCCTGACCCTCACTGCCATGAAGATCGTCGAGACCCGCGTCCTGCGCGGCCCCAACGTGCATTCCCTCAAGCCCTGCCTGCAGGCCGTGATCGACCTGGAGGACCTGGACGACGTGTCGTCCGCGCAGGTGCCCGGCTTCACCGATCGCCTGGTGGCGCTGCTGCCCACGCTGGTGGAACACTTCTGCACCGTGGGCCGCCGCGGCGGCTTCATCGAGCGGCTGCGCGAGGGCACCTACATGGCCCACATCACGGAGCACGTGGCGCTGGAGCTGCAGGCCCTGGCCGGGCACGACCATTCGTACGGCAAGGCCCGGCAGATCGCCGACCGGCCGCGCCACTACCACGTGGTGATGGCCTACGGCTGCGAGGAAACGGCGCAGCAGGCCCTCGCGCACGCGGTGGCGCTCGTGCAGGCCTGCGCGCGCGACGAGGCGTTCTCCCTGGACGCGGCGCTGGCCGAGCTGCGCGAGACGGCCTCCGCGCGCGCGCTGGGGCCCAGCACGCGCGCCATCGTCGAGGCGGCGCGGGCGCGTGGCATCCCGGTGATGCGCCTGTCGCCTACCGCCAACCTGTTCCAGCTGGGCTGGGGCGCACGGCAGCAACGCATCCAGGCCACGACCACCAGCCAGAGCAACTACGTGGCGGTGGAACTGGCCAGCGACAAGGACCTGACCAAGGCACTGCTGGCCGAGGCGGGCCTGCCCGTGCCGCAGGGCCTGACGGTGCGCGGCGTCGACGCGGCGGTCGCCGCCGCGCGCGACCTGGGCGGCGCGGTGGTGCTGAAGCCCCTGGACGCCAACCAGGGCAAGGGCGTGACCACCGCCGTGCGGGGCGACGAGGCCGTGCGCGCGGCGTACGAACGCGCGCGCGTGTTCTGCGCCGACGTGATCGTGGAACGGCACATCGAGGGCGACGACCACCGTGTCCTCGTGGTGGGCGACCGCGTGGTGGCGGCGTCGCGCCGCATGCCGCCGGCCGTGCGCGGCGATGGCGCGCGCACGGTGCGCCAGCTGGTCGAGGACGAGAACGGCAACCCGCTGCGCGGGACCGGCCATTCCAGCCCGCTCACGCGCATCGCGCTTGACGATGCCGCCGCCGAGGAGCTGCGCCACCAGGGCCTGGACGCCGACAGCGTCGTGCCGTTCGGCCGCCTGGTGCGCCTGCGCTCCAACGCCAACCTGTCCACCGGCGGCACGGCGGAGGACGTCACCGATCGCCTGCACCCCGACCTGGCGCGCGACTGCGTGCGCGCGGCGCGCAAGATCGGCCTGGACGTGGCGGGCATCGACCTGGTGTGCCGGGACGTGGGCGAGCCGCTGGCGCGCCAGGGCGGGGCCATCATCGAGGTGAATGCCGCGCCGGGCATCCGCATGCATGAATTCCCCAGCGCGGGTGCGCCGCGCTCGGCGGGCGAGGCCATCGTCGATTCGCTGTTCCCGGGCGGTGCCGATGGGCGCATCCCGACGGTGGCGATCACCGGCAGCAATGGCAAGACGACCACGACGCTGGCCATCGGCCACGTGCTGCGCGCGCTGGGCCGGCGCACCGGCGTCGCCACCACCGAAGGCGTGTTCATCGACGGACGCGAGGTCTCGCGCGGCGACTGCACGGGCTACTGGTCCGCGCGCACGCTGCTGACCGACCCGGACGTGGACGTCGCCGTGCTGGAGACGGCGCGCGGGGGCATGCTCAAGCGCGGCCTGGCCTTCGACGCGTGCGACGTGGGCGTGGTGCTGAACGTGCAGCCCGATCACCTGGGGCAGGACGGCATCGACACGCTGGAGGACCTGGCGCACGTGAAGGCACTCGTGGCCGAGACGGCGCGCCGCGCCGCGGTGCTGAATGCCGACGACCCGCGCTGCGTGAAGATGGCCACGCGCCTGCGCGCCGGGTGCGAAGTGATCTGGTTCTGCGAGGACGCCGACAACGCGCTGGTGAACGAACATCGCCGGCAGGGCGGGCGCGCGGTGTTCCGCGATGGCCGCACGCTCTGGCTGGCCTGCGGCGCCGCCCAGGTGCCCGCGATCGACCTGGCCGAGCTCCCGTTCACGCTGGGCGGGCGCGCGCGCTTCAACGTGCTCAACGCGATGGCGGCCCTGGCCGCGCTGGTCGCGCTCGACATCCCGTGCGAGGAGGCTGCCCGTGCGATGGCGGGCTTCCGTTGCGACGTGTCGGCCAACCCCTTGCGGATGAACGCCTTTCGAACGGGTGGCGTGACCGTGCTGATGGACTACTGCCACAACATCGACGCGTACAAGGCGGTGGGCGAGACGGCGCGCGCGCTGGCGGCGGACGCGGGCGGGCGCGCGATCGGCGTCGTCGCCGTGCCCGGGGACCGGCGGGACGCGGACAGCGTGGACGTGGGTGAGGCTTGCGCCGAGGCCTTCGACCAGCTGGTGGTGTACGAGATGGACGACCGGCGCGAACGTGCCCCGGGGGAGATGGCCGCGTTGCTGCTGGCGGGCGTCGCGCGCGCCGCTTGCGGCACGCCCGCCCGGATCGTGCTGGACGTGCGCGAGGCGGTGCGCCAGGCGGTGGCCGAGGCCTCGCCCGGCGACGTCGTGGTGTTCGGCTGTGCCAGCTACCTGGAGGAACTGACGGATGCGCTGGGCCACTTGCCGGACTTCGTGGCGGTGGACCTGCACGGCCTGGCCATCGATGCGCCCCGCGCCGATGGGATGGCGCCGCCAGCGCAGCAGGAGGAGGCCCTGCGGGAAGACGTGCACTGGGCGTGAGGTCGCGCGCGCGCAAGGTATGCTGCGCGCCATCCACGGCCCGGATGGCGAAATCGGTAGACGCATCGGACTTAAACTCCGCCGTCCTCGAGAGGGGGCATGCCGGTTCGAGTCCGGCTCCGGGCACCAGCGGGCGGCGGGATGCCGCCTAGAGCGATGCGCTGCGCAGCGCCACGGGCCCCGGCCACCAGCGGCCGAGGAAGCGTTGCATCACCGCAGGATCGCCGGTGGTGTGGACGACGACGTCGCCCTGCGCCCCTGACGCCCCTGACGCCCCTGGTGCGGATGGCGGCAGGCCTGCCGCCAGCCGCGCCGTCTGGCGCGCCACCGCGTCCGCCGTATCGACCAGCATGACGCCCGGCAACTGCGCCTGCACCAGGTCGCGCGCGAAGGCATAGTGCGTACAACCCAGCACGACCGTGTCCACGCCCGCTTCGCGCAGGGGCTGCGCGTACTGCGCCACGCGCGCCTTCAGCAAGGGCTCGTCGTCGGCGGCCGTCTCCACCGCATCGGCCAGGCCGGGGCAGGGCTGCAGCACCAGCGTGGCGTCGCCCGCGTGCGCCTGCGCGAGGGCGCGGAACTTGTTGCTCTGCAGCGTGCGCGTGGTGGCCAGCACGCCGATGCGGTGCGCGAGGCTGCTGGCCAGCGCCGGCTTGATGCCGGGCTCCACGCCCACCACCGGCACGTGCGGCAGGCGCGCGCGCAGCGAGGCGGCGGCCGCGGCGGTGGCCGTGTTGCACGCGATCACCAGCAGTTGCGCGCCCTGCGCCAGCAGGAAATCGGCGATGCGGTCGGCGCGATCGCGCAGCCAGTCCTCGTCGCGATCGCCGTAGGGGGCGTGGCCGCTGTCGGCCAGGTACACGAGGTCGGCGCCAGGCAACTGGGCGTGGATCGCCCGCAGCACCGACAGGCCGCCGACGCCCGAGTCGAACACGCCGATGGTGGTGCGGCGAGGTGCCAAGGCGGGCGGGGAGGGCAGGGCGTGCGGGTCTGCGGACATCGACGACGAAAGGGCTTGGAAACCTGGAGCGATCGCCCTAAAATAGCACGATCGTTCGTTTTATTCTTCGGACTCTGGAATGCCCGGGACGGGCGACCCTAGAATCCACTCCGGTTTACGTAAACGTCAATTGTCTCCCAGGAGTTTCGCGACATGAAGGTTTTGGTGCCTGTCAAACGCGTCGTCGACTACAACGTGAAGGTTCGCGTGAAGTCAGACGGCACCGGTGTGGATATCGCCAACGTCAAGATGAGCATGAACCCGTTCGACGAGATCGCCGTCGAGGAAGCCGTTCGCCTCAAGGAAAAGGGCGTCGTCACCGAGGTGATCGCCGTGTCCTGCGGCGTCACGCAGTGCCAGGAGACGCTGCGCACGGCCATGGCCATCGGCGCCGATCGCGCCATCCTGGTCGAGACCACCGATGAACTGCAACCGCTGGCCGTGGCCAAGCTGCTGAAGGCGCTGGTCGACAAGGAGCAGCCGCAGCTGGTGATCCTGGGCAAGCAGGCCATCGACGACGACTGCAACCAGACGGGCCAGATGCTGGCCGCGCTGGCCGACCTGCCGCAGGCCACCTTCGCGTCGAAGGTGGAAGTGGCCGATGGCAAGGCCACGGTCACGCGCGAGGTGGACGGCGGCCTGGAGACGCTGGCCGTCACGCTCCCCGCGGTGATCACCACCGACCTGCGCCTGAACGAGCCGCGCTACGTCACGCTGCCCAACATCATGAAGGCGAAGAAGAAGCCGCTGGAAGTGGTCAAGCCCGCCGACCTGGGCGTGGACGTGGCCCCGCGCATCAAGACGCTGAAGGTCAGCGAGCCGCCCAAGCGCGGCGCCGGCATCAAGGTGCCGGACGTGGCCACGCTGGTGGCCAAGCTGAAGACCGAAGCCAAGGTGATCTGAGGAACGCTGGAACCATGACCACTCTCGTCATTGCAGAACACGACGGCGCGACCCTCAAGGGCGCCACGCTGAACACCGTGGCCGCGGCCACCGCGCTGGGCGGCGACGTCCACGTGCTGGTCGCCGGCTCCGGCGCGCAGGGCGCCGCCGAGGCCGCCGCGAAGGTGGCGGGCGTCGCCAAGGTGATCGTCGCCGACCACGCGTCGCTGGCCGACGGGCTGGCGGAGAACGTGGCCGCGCAGGTGCTGGCCATCGCCTCGGCGTACGGCCACATCCTCTTCCCGGCCACGGCCAACGGCAAGAACGTCGCGCCGCGCGTGGCGGCCAAGCTGGACGTCGGCATGCTGTCGGACATCACCAAGGTGATCTCGGCCGACACGTTCGAGCGCCCGATCTACGCCGGCAACGCCGTGGCGACGGTGCAGTCCACCGACGCCATCAAGGTGGCCACGGTGCGCACCACCGCGTTCGACCCGGCCGCCACCAGCGGCGGGTCGGCGGCCATCGAGCACGCCCCCGCGTTCGAGTCCTCGTCGCGCTCGTCGTTCGTCGGCCGCGAGGTCACCAAGAGCGATCGCCCCGAGCTGGCCGGCGCGAAGATCATCGTCTCCGGCGGCCGCGCCCTGGGCTCGAGCGACAAGTTCATGGAAGTGCTGGCCCCGCTGGCGGACAAGCTGGGCGCCGCGCTCGGCGCGTCGCGCGCGGCCGTCGATGCGGGCTACGCCCCCAACGACTGGCAGGTGGGCCAGACGGGCAAGATCGTCGCGCCGCAGCTGTACGTGGCCATCGGCATCTCGGGCGCCATCCAGCACCTGGCCGGCATGAAGGATTCCAAGGTGATCGTGGCGATCAACAAGGACGCCGAGGCCCCGATCTTCGCGGTGGCCGACTACGGCCTGGAGGCGGACCTGTTCACGGCCGTTCCCGAGCTGATCAACGCGCTGTAGGCGGCCGGCCTCGCGCGTTCGACCCGGCGGCTGGCCCGCGCGCTCGCGCGCTGCACGCCGCCACCGCATCCCCGGGGCGCCGATGTCTGGCATGACACGGCGCCCCGCTCACTTTGACGAGATCCCTGGAGACACCCCATGACGTATCGCGCCCCGGTCAAGGACATGCTGTTCGTGATGAAGGAGCTGGCCGGCATCGACGCGCTCACCGCGATCCCCGGCTTCGAGGACGCCGGCCTGGACACGGCGCAGGCCGTCCTGGAGGAATGCGCCAAGCTGAACGAGGACGTGATCGCGCCGCTGAACGTGGCCGGGGATCGCAACCCGTCCAGCTTCGCGGACGGCGTGGTCACGGCCACGCCGGGCTTCAAGGAGGCCTTCCGCCAGTTCGCCGAGGGTGGCTGGCAAGGCCTGCAGCACCCGGCCGAGGTGGGCGGCCAGGGCCTGCCCAAGCTGATCGGCGCGGCATGCGGCGAGATGGTGAACTCGGCCAACGTGAGCTTCGCGCTGTGCCCGCTGCTGACCGACGGCGCGATCGAGGCGCTGCTCACCGCCGGCACCGACGCGCAGAAGGCGCTGTACCTGCCGCGCATGATCGACGGCACCTGGACCGGGTCGATGAACCTGACGGAGCCGCAGGCCGGCTCCGACCTGTCGCTGGTGCGCACGCGCGCCGAGCCGCAGCCCGACGGCACGTACAAGGTCTTCGGCACGAAGATCTTCATCACGTGGGGCGAGCACGACATGGCGGAGAACATCGTGCACCTGGTGCTCGCGCGCGTGGCGGGCGCGCCCGAAGGCGTGAAGGGCATCTCGCTGTTCATCGTGCCGAAGTTCATGGTGGACGAGCAGGGCACGCTGGGCGCGCGCAACGACGTGCACTGCGTCAGCATCGAGCACAAGCTGGGCATCAAGGCGAGCCCCACGGCGGTGCTGCAGTACGGCGACCACGGGGGCGCGGTGGGCTACCTGGTGGGCGAGGAGAACCGCGGCCTGGAATACATGTTCATCATGATGAACGCGGCCCGCTTCGGCGTGGGCGTGCAGGGCATCGCGGTGGCCGAGCGCGCCTACCAGAAGGCCGTGGCGTATGCGCGCGACCGCGTGCAGTCCCGCCCGGTGGACGGCTCGCTGCGCGAGGCGGCGCCGATCATCGTCCACCCGGACGTGCGCCGCATGCTGATGACGATGCGGGCTTCCACGGAAGGCTGCCGCGCGATGGCATTGGTGGCCGCGGCCGCGTACGACGCGGCGCATGCCCATCCCGACGCGGCCGTGCGCGCCGAGAACCAGGCGTTCTACGAGTTCATGGTGCCCCTGGTGAAGGCCTTCTCCACCGAGATGAGCCTGGACGTGGCCAGCCTGGGCGTGCAGGTGCACGGCGGCATGGGCTTCATCGAGGAGACGGGCGCGGCGCAGTACCTGCGCGACGCCAAGATCCTGACGATCTACGAGGGCACCACGGCCATCCAGGCCAACGATTTCGTGGGCCGCAAGACGGCGCGCGATGGCGGCACGTTCGCGCGCTCGATCGCGGCGCGCATCGAGCAGACCGAGGGCGAGCTGCTGGCCGCGGGCGCCAGCGCGGACGCGCAGGCCTTCGGCCGCCGCCTGCGCGACGCACGCACGGCGTTCGTCGACGCGGTGGACTTCGTGGCCGGCAAGGCCAAGGCCGACCCGAACGCGGTGTTCGCGGGCTCCGTGCCCTACCTGCTGCTGGCGGGGCACCTGGTGGCGGGCTGGCAGATGGGCCGCGCGCTGCTCGTGGCCGAGGCGCGCAGGGCGGCCGGCGAGGACGTGGACTTCATGACCGCCAAGATCGCCACGGCGCGGTTCTACGGCGACCACCTGCTGTCCAAGGCCCGCGGCATGCGCGACAGCATCGTCGACGGCGCGGCCGGCACGCTGGCGATGCCGCTGGAGGCGTTCTGATCGTGATGGAAACGACGTCGATGCGCGCCCGCCAACTGCCCGCGGTGTTCAGCAAGCTGCGCCTGCCGGTGATCGGCTCGCCGCTGTTCATCATCAGCAACCCCAAGCTGGTGATCGCGCAGTGCACGGCCGGCATCGTGGGCTCGATGCCTGCGCTCAACGCCCGGCCGGCCGAACAGCTGGAGGAGTGGCTGGCCGAGATCACCGAGGCGCTGGCCGCCTGGGACCGCGCGCACCCCGAGGCGCCAGCGGCGCCCTTCGCCATCAACCAGATCGTGCACAAGAGCAACGACCGGCTCGAGCACGACATGGCGGTCTGCGCGAAGTACCGGGTGCCCATCGTGATCACGTCGCTGGGCGCGCGCACGGACGTCAACGACGCCGTGCACGGCTGGGGTGGCATCGTGCTGCACGACATCATCAACGACAGGTTCGCGCGCAAGGCCATCGAGAAGGGCGCCGACGGCCTGATCGCCGTGGCCGCGGGCGCCGGCGGCCATGCGGGCACCACCAGCCCGTTCGCGCTGGTGCAGGAGATCCGCGAGTGGTTCGGCGGCCCGGTGGCGCTGTCGGGTGCGATCGCCAACGGCGGCGCCGTGCTGGCCGCGCAGGCGATGGGCGCGGACTTCGCGTACATCGGCTCGGCGTTCATCGCCACGGACGAGGCGCGCGCGGTGCCGGGCTACAAGGAGATGATCGTGGGCTCCAGCAGCCAGGACATCGTCTACTCCAACCTGTTCACGGGCGTGCTGGGCAACTACCTGCGCGGCTCCATCGTGGCGGCCGGCCTGGACCCGGATGCCTTGCCGGTGAGCGACCCCAGCAAGATGAACTTCGGCGGGGACGCCAAGAAGGCCTGGAAGGACATCTGGGGCTGCGGGCAGGGGATTGGGGCCGTGAAGGGCGTGGTGCCGGCGGGGGAACTGGTGGCGCGGCTGGGGGCCGAGTACGCCGCGGCGCGGGAGCGCCTGGGCCTGGCGGCCTGAAGGAAATGGTGCCAGGCATTGCCTGTTGCCTCCGGAGGAGGCAACAGGCAATGCCTGGCACCAGGGTTCAGGTCGCCTCCAGGTCGCTGTCGCACCCCGCGGCGGCCGCGATCCAGCGCAGCGACAGCCGCCGCACCAGCGGCGCCAGCCCGCGCGGCAGCCACCGCAGCACCCGCGACGGGTCGCTGGCCATGCCGCAGCGGTAGCGCTGCTCGTCGGCGCGCCACAGCAGCGCCCGGCAGGCGCCCCGCCGGCGTCCGCTGACCAGCATTCCCACCGGGCACGGCTCGGCCGCGCAGCAGATGCCGCAGCCTGTGCAGGCGCCGCCCACTGGCGGCTTGGCCGGCGCGTCGGCGTGGATCAGGATGGTGCGGGGACGCATGTCGAGCCGCAGTCTGCCGCTTTTCCGCCCGACCCGATCGGTCGAGAAACACACGAAACAACGCGCCCGGCAGGGCTTCCGGTCCGGCCGGAGCCCGCGCCGGGATTAGGGAAAGTGCTACATTCACGACCCTGACAATCCCTTGTCCTTCTGTGTCCCCTTGCTGAGGCTCGTCCAGCCAGCAAGGCGGAAACGCAATCCGCCAACCGGTGAAGCCGGGGCGCGGAAGGTTGATCAACCCATCGGAGTCCTGGAAACCGGGACGAAAGGTGAGCGAGAAATGATGGATCAATACAGGTCGAACTCGTACCTGTTCGGCGGCAATGCGCCGTACGTCGAAGAGATGTACGAGCAGTACCTCGAGAACCCGGGCGCCGTGCCCGACAACTGGCGGCAGTACTTCGACGCCCTGCAGAACGTCCCGGCCGCGGATGGCTCGGAGGCGCGCGACGTCCCCCACGCCCCGGTCATCGAGAGCTTCGCGCAGCGCGCCAAGGCCAACGCCTTCGCCGTCAAGGCCAGCTCCACCGACCTCGCCGTCGCCCGCAAGCAGGTGCACGTGCAGTCGCTGATCGCGGCGCACCGCTTCCTGGGCTCGCGCTGGGCGGATCTCGACCCGCTCAAGCGCACCGAGCGCCCGCGCATCCCCGAGCTGGATCCGGCGTTCTACGACCTGTCCGAAGCGGACATGGACATCAGCTTCTCGGCCACCAACACGTACTTCTCGGCCACCGAGAACATGACGTTGCGCCAGATCCTGCAGGCGCTGCGCGAGACGTATTGCGGCACCATCGGCGCCGAGTTCATGCACATCACCGACCCCGGCGAGAAGCGCTGGTGGCAGGAACGCATCGAGGCCACGCGCGGCAAGGCCACGTTCTCGGCCGACGAGAAGAAGCACATCCTCGACCGCCTCACCGCGGCCGAGGGCCTGGAGCGCTACCTCCACACCAAGTACGTCGGCCAGAAGCGCTTCTCGCTGGAAGGCAGCGAGAGCTTCATCGTGTCGATGGACGAGCTGGTGCAGCGCGCGGGCAAGGCCGGCGTGCAGGAGATCGTCATCGGCATGGCCCACCGCGGCCGCCTGAACGTGCTGGTCAACACCCTGGGCAAGATGCCCAAGGACCTGTTCGCCGAGTTCGACCACACCGCGCCGGAAGACCTGCCCAGCGGCGACGTGAAGTACCACCAGGGCTTCTCCAGCGACGTCACCACGGCCGGCGGCCCGGTGCACCTGTCGCTGGCGTTCAACCCGTCGCACCTGGAGATCGTCAACCCCGTGGTGGAAGGCTCCGTCAAGGCGCGCATGGACCGCCGCGACGACAAGCACGGCGCCCAGGTGCTGCCGGTGCTGGTGCACGGCGACGCGGCCTTCGCGGGCCAGGGCGTGGTGATGGAGACGCTGGCGCTGGCGCAGACCCGCGGCTACCACACGGGTGGCACGGTGCACCTGGTCATCAACAACCAGATCGGCTTCACCACCAGCGACCCGCGCGACACGCGCTCCACGCTGTACTGCACCGACGTCGTCAAGATGGTCGAGGCGCCGGTGCTGCACGTCAACGGCGACGATCCGGAAGCCGTGGTGCTGTGCACGCAGCTGGCGCTCGACTACCGCCAGCAGTTCCGCAAGGACGTGGTGGTGGACATCGTGTGCTTCCGCAAGCTGGGCCACAACGAGCAGGACACGCCCAGCCTGACGCAGCCGCTGATGTACAAGACCATCGCCAAGCACCCGGGCACGCGCAAGCTGTACGGCGACAAGCTGATCGCGCAAGGCGTGCTGCCCGCCGACGGCGCCGACGAGATGGTCAAGCAGTTCCGCGCCGCGATGGACGCGGGCCGCCACACGCACGACCCGGTGCTGACCAACTTCAAGGGCAAGTACGCGGTCGACTGGTCGCCGTTCCTCGGCAAGAAGTGGACGGACGCGGCCGACACGGCGCTGCCGATGGCCGAGTTCAAGCGCCTGGCGCAGAAGATCACCACGATCCCGGCCAACTTCAAGGTGCACCCGCTGGTGGAGAAGGTCATCGCCGACCGCGCCGCCATGGGCCGCGGCGAGGTCAACGTCGACTGGGGCATGGGCGAGCACATGGCCTTCGCCTCGCTGGTGGCCAGCGGCTACCCGGTGCGCTTGTCGGGCGAGGACTGCGGCCGCGGCACGTTCACGCACCGCCACGCGGTGCTGCACGACCAGAACCGCGAGAAGTACGACACCGGCACCTTCGTGCCCCTGCAGAACGTGGCCGAGAACCAGGCCCCGTTCGTCGTCATCGACTCCATCCTGTCGGAGGAGGCGGTGCTGGGCTTCGAGTACGGCTACGCGTCGGCGGACCCCAACACGCTGGTGATCTGGGAAGCGCAGTTCGGCGACTTCGTCAACGGCGCGCAGGTGGTGATCGACCAGTTCATCGCGTCGGGCGAGGTGAAGTGGGGCCGCGCCAACGGCCTGGCGCTGATGCTGCCGCACGGCTACGAAGGGCAGGGCCCGGAGCACAGCTCGGCGCGCCTGGAGCGCTTCATGCAGCTGGCGGCCGACACCAACATGCAGATCGTGCAGCCCACCACGGCCAGCCAGATCTTCCACGTGCTGCGCCGCCAGATGGTGCGCCAGTTCCGCAAGCCGCTGGTCATCATGACCCCGAAATCGCTGCTGCGGAACAAGGACGCCACGTCGCCCATCGGCGAGTTCACCAAGGGCGAGTTCCGCACGGTGATCCCCGAGCTGGACGCGTCCATCGACGCCGCCAAGGTCAAGCGCATCGTCGCCTGCTCGGGCAAGGTGTACTACGACCTGGTGAAGAAGCGCGAGGAGAAGAAGGCCACCGACGTGGCGCTGATCCGCGTGGAGCAGCTGTACCCGTTCCCGCACAAGGCGTTCGCCGCCGAGGTGAAGAAGTACCCCAACCTCGTCGACATCGTGTGGTGCCAGGACGAGCCGCAGAACCAGGGCGCCTGGTTCTTCGTGCAGCACTACATCCACGAGAACATGGTGGATGGGCAGAAGCTCGGCTACGCCGGCCGGCCCGCCTCCGCGTCCCCCGCGGTGGGCTATGCGCACCTGCACCAGGAGCAGCAGAAGGCGCTGCTGGACCAGGCCTTCGCCAAGCTCAAGGGGTTCGTGCTGACCAAGTGACGCGCATCACGCCGCCACGCTCCCGTTGCATACCCCACCACCGTATCCAGAAGAACACACCATCATGGCTATCGTAGAAGTCAAGGTTCCGCAGCTGTCCGAGTCCGTGGCCGAGGCCACCCTGCTGCAATGGAAGAAGCAGCCCGGCGAGGCCGTCGCCGTCGACGAGATCCTCATCGAGATCGAGACCGACAAGGTCGTCCTCGAGGTGCCGGCGCCGTCGGCCGGCGTGCTGACCGAGATCGTGCAGCCGAACGGCGCCACCGTGGCGGCCGACCAGCTGATCGCGAAGATCGACACCGAGGCCGCGGCCGGCGCGGCCAAGCCGGCGGCGCCCGCGCCCGCGGCAACCGCGGCCGCACCGGCGGCTGCTGCCGCATCCGCCACCGCCTCCGCGCCGGCGGCCGGTGGCGGCTCGAAGTCCGACGTGGCGATGCCCGCCGCGGCCAAGCTGCTGGCGGACAACAACCTCACCACGGCCCAGGTGGCCGGCACCGGCAAGGACGGCCGCGTCACCAAGGGCGACGTCCTGGGCGCCGTGGCCGGTGGGACGTCCGCCGCGGCGGCGCCCGCGCCGGCGGCCGCCGCCCCCAAGGTGGCCGCCCCCGTCGCGGCGCCCGTGGCGGCGTCGGTGGCCCGGCCGCTGCCCGCCGTGGCCGCGCCCGCGCAGGCCAGCCTGGGCGACCGCCCCGAGCAGCGCGTGCCGATGTCGCGCCTGCGCGCGCGCATCGCCGAGCGCCTGCTGCAATCGCAGTCCACCAACGCCATCCTGACGACCTTCAACGAGGTCAACATGCAGCCGGTGATGGACCTGCGCAAGAAGTACCAGGAGAAGTTCGAGAAGGAGCATGGCGTGAAGCTGGGCTTCATGAGCTTCTTCGTGAAGGCCGCCGTGGCCGCGCTGAAGCGCTACCCGGTGATCAACGCGTCGGTGGACGGCAACGACATCGTCTACCACGGCTACTTCGACATCGGCATCGCGGTAGGCTCGCCGCGCGGCCTGGTGGTGCCGATCCTGCGCAACGCCGACCAGATGACGTTCGCGGAGATCGAGAAGAAGATCGCGGAGTACGGCCAGAAGGCCAAGGACGGCAAGCTGGGCCTGGAGGAACTGTCCGGCGGCACGTTCTCCATCTCCAACGGCGGCACGTTCGGCTCGATGCTGTCCACGCCCATCATCAACCCGCCGCAGTCGGCCATCCTGGGCGTGCACGCCACGAAGGACCGCGCGGTGGTGGAGAACGGGCAGATCGTCGTCCGCCCGATGAACTACCTGGCGATGTCGTACGACCACCGCATCATCGACGGCCGCGAAGCCGTGCTGGGCCTCGTCACGATGAAGGACGCGCTGGAAG
>FTBV01002009.1_pt1 | contig 47742 bp, 48 predicted proteins | sample 1639281 | NCBI WGS metagenome assembly FTBV01 (sample SAMEA3914864, study PRJEB12502) | metagenome | biome: forest; material: soil | place: USA | collected 2012-03-12 | depth 0.3 m | reverse complement strand
GTTCAACGACATCCGCACCACGCTGCAGGCGCTGATCGCGATCTACGACAACTGCAACTCGCTGCACACCAACGCGTTCGACGAGGCCATCACCACGCCCACGGAAGAGAGCGTGCGCCGCGCGATGGCCATCCAGCTGATCATCAACCGCGAATGGGGCCTGGCCAAGAACGAGAACCCCAACCAGGGCGCGTTCATCATCGACGAGCTGACGGAGCTGGTGGAGGAGGCGGTGCTGTCGGAGTTCGAGAAGATCGCGGAACGCGGCGGCGTGCTCGGCGCCATGGAGACGGGCTACCAGCGCTCGAAGATCCAGGAGGAGTCGATGCACTACGAGATGCTGAAGCACACGGGCGAGTACCCGATCATCGGCGTCAACACCTTCCGCAACCCGCACGGCGAGCCGGTGCCGGAGCACATCGAGCTGGCCCGTTCCACCGACGAGGAGAAGCAGTCGCAGCTGACGCGCCTGGCCGAGTTCCAGGCGGCGCACGCCGCCGAATCGCCCGCCATGCTGGCGCGACTGCAGCAGGCGGTGATCGAGAACCGCAACGTGTTCGAGGTGCTGATGGACGCGGTGCGCGTGTGCTCGCTGGGGCAGATCACGGGAGCGCTGTTCGAGGTGGGTGGGCAGTACCGGCGCAGCATGTGAAGGCCGCGCACCCCGCGTTCTAGGGGTGCGTTTGCCCCGATCCTGGCGCCCCACCCTCGACGTAGGATGACCCGCCCGCCCGGGGCCACCGGGCCGTCCTCGAGAGGGAACCCATGCGACTGCCCCGCACCCTGGCTGCCTGCGCCACGGCGCTCCTCGCCAGCCTTGCCGCCCTGCCCGCCGCCCACGCCGAGCGCCTGGCCAGCGGCCCGCACATCCTGGCCACGCCCGACTACCAGGCCCGCAGCGGGCGCGTGCCGCCCGCCGAGGGCACGGCCGCGGCCACGATGCTGTATTACGGCGGCACCGTCTTCACCCATGTCAAGGTGGTGTCGGTGATGTGGGGGTCCACCGTGAACCCGACCACCGTGGCCGGCGTGCCCGGTTTCAGCGCCGCCCTGGTCAACAGCACGTACCTGGACCAGACGGCCGAGTACGACACGCTGCACAAGGGCGTGAACGGCCGCAAGCCGACCAAGCAGCACATCCACCGTGGCAGCTACCTGGGCCAGGTGCAGATCACGCCGCACAACACGTCCAAGAGCCTGCAGGACGTGGACGTGCAGAACGAGCTCAAGTACCAGATCTCGCAAGGCGTGCTGCCGCCGCAGGACCTGAACACGCTGTACATGGTGTACTTCCCGGTGGACGTCTCCATCGAGCTGGACGGCATCCTGTCGTGCCGTGATTTCGGCGCGTACCACTTCGCCGTCAGCGACCTGAAGCCCACGCGCACCAACCTCTTCTACGCCGTGGAACCGGACTGCCACTCGTCGTGGAGCTCCATCACCTTCGCCGCGTCCCACGAGTTCATCGAGGCCACCACCGACAACATCCCCACGCCCGGCACGCAGCCCGCGTTCCCGCAGACGTGGAACACGTCGGACGGCTACGAGGTGGCCGACCTGTGCGGCGGCAGCGGCACGCTCACCGGCGGCGGCAAGAGCTACACGGTGTCGCAGTACTTCCTGAACTCGACCAACCGCTGCAGCACCACGGCGACGTACACCAGCCCCTGATCGCGGGACGGTCAGCGACAGGTGGGGCCAGGCCGCGACCTGACCTCCTCCCCACGGGGCCGGTTCGACACCGGCCCCGTGTCGTTTCCGGGGCAGGCGTTCACCCGATGGCACACTCTGAAAGCGCTTGCACAATCGCCCCAGCCCCTGGAGACCGTCCGATGACTCCCGCGTCCACCACCGCTCTCGCCGCAGCCGCCTTCGCCGCCGCCATCCTTGCCATCAGCCCGGGCGCAGCCCGCGCCGGCGAGCTGGAAGTGCTGCACTGGTGGACCTCCGGCGGCGAGGCCAAGGCGGCCGCCGCCCTGAAGGCCACGATGCAGCAGAAGGGCCACACGTGGAAGGACTTCGCCGTGGCCGGCGGCGGCGGCGACGCGGCGATGACGGTGCTGAAGTCCCGAGTGGTGTCCGGCAACCCGCCCGCCGCCGCGCAGATCAAGGGGCCCGCGCTGCAGGAATGGGCGGCCGAGGACGTGCTGGTGCCGCTGGACGACGTGGCGGCCACCGGCCACTGGGACACGCTGCTGCCCAAGGTGGTGGCCGACGGGATGAAGTACCACGGGCACTACATCGCCGCGCCCGTCAACGTGCACCGCGTCAACTGGCTGTGGATCAACCCGGCCGCGCTGAAGAAGGCGGGCGCGAAGGTGCCCACCAACTGGGACGAGTTCTTCGCCACCGCCGAGGCGCTGAAGAAGGCCGGCCTCGTGCCGGTCGCCCGCGGCGGGCAGGGCTGGCAGGACTTCACCACGTTCGAGAGCGTGGTGCTGGGCCAGCAGGGCGCCGCGTTCTACGCCCAGGCGCTGGTGAAGCTGGACCCGGCCGCGCTGGCCGGCCCGCAGATGCTGAAGTCGCTGGAGACTTTCAAGCGCGTGAAGGCCTACACCGACCGCAACGCCAACGGCCGCGACTGGAACCTGGCCACGGCGATGGTGATCCGCGGCGAGGCCGGCATGCAGCTGATGGGCGACTGGGCCAAGGGCGAGATCGTGGCCGCGGGCAAGGTGCCGGGCCAGGACGTGCTGTGCGCGCCCGCGCCGGGGTCGGCCGCCGCGTTCACCTACAACATCGACTCGTTCGCATTCTTCAAGCAGAAGAGCGCCGCCAACGCCCAGGCGCAGAAGGACCTGGCCACGGCCATCCTGTCGCCGTCGTTCCAGGAGCTGTTCAACCTGGCCAAGGGCTCGATCCCCGTGCGGCCGGACGTCAAGCTGGACAAGTTCGACGCGTGCGCACGGGCGTCAGCGCAGGACTTCGCGGCGGCGTCCCGGGCGGGCACCCTGGTGCCGTCCATCGCGCACGACATGGCGGTGGCGCCGGCCACGCAGGGCGCCCTGAAGGACGTGGTCAGCCAGTTCTGGAGCGACGACCGCATGACGGCCACGGACGCGCAGAAGCGCCTGGTGGCGGCCGCGAAGACGCGGTGAGCGCCCGCTCGCCCTGGCTGCCCCGCCTGGTGCTGGCGCCGGGGCTGCTGCTGTCGCTGCTGTTCATCTACGGCCTGATCGCGTGGAACGGCTGGCTGTCGGTGTCGGCGTCGCGCCTGCTGCCCAACTACCGCTTCGCCGGGCTCGCGAACTACCAGGCGCTGTGGGAGAGCGATCGCTTCCACGTGGCGCTCGCCAACCTCGCGCTGTTCGGCGGCGCGTTCATCGCGGGCGCGATGGCCCTGGGCCTGCTGCTGGCCATCCTGCTGGACCAGAAGATCCGCGCCGAGGGCGCGCTGCGCACCGTCTACCTGTACCCGATGGCGGTGTCGTTCATCGTCACCGGCACCGCGTGGAAGTGGATGCTGGATCCCGGCCTGGGGCTGGAGCACCTGGTGCGGCAGTGGGGATTCGACACCTTCACCTTCGACTGGCTGGTGGACCCCGACAAGGCCATCTGGTGCGTCGCGATCGCCGGCATCTGGCAGAGCGCCGGCTTCGTGATGGCGCTGTTCCTGGCGGGGCTGCGCGGCATCGACGACGCGATCATCCGCGCCGCGCAGGTGGACGGCGCCAGCCTGCCGCGCATCTACTGGCGCATCGTGGTGCCCAGCCTGCGGCCCGTGTTCTTCAGCACGCTGATGGTGGTGAGCCACCTGGCCATCAAGAGCTTCGACCTGGTGATGGCGCTGACCGCGGGCGGGCCCGGCTACGCCACCGACCTGCCCGCCACGTTCATGTACGCCACCGCCTTCACGCGCGGCCAGATCGGCCTCGGCGCGGCCAGCGCCACGGTGATGCTGGCCACGGTGACGGCCATCGTCGTGCCCTACCTGTACTCCGAGCTGAGGACGCGGCGATGAGCGCGCGGCCGACACGGCGCCCGTCGTTCCATCGCCTCGTGCTGTGGACCGTGCTGCTGCTGTTCGCCGCAGGGTTCCTGCTGCCGCTGTACGTGATGGTTGCCACGTCCCTGAAGGACATGGACCAGGTGCGCGACGGCAACCTGCTGTCGTGGCCCGGGCATCCCACGCTGGCCGCCTGGGCGAAGGCCTGGGGCAGCGCCTGCACGGGCGTGGAATGCAGCGGCCTGCGTCCCTACTTCCTGAACAGCGTGTGGATCGCTTTGCCCGCGGTGGGGGTGTCCACCGCCATCGGCGCGCTGAACGGCTACGTGCTGGCCAAGTGGCGCTTCCGCGGCAGCGAGACGCTGTTCGCGCTGCTGCTGTTCGGCGTGTTCATGCCGATGCAGGTGGTGCTGCTGCCCATGAGCCAGGTGCTGGGCTGGCTGGGCCTGGCCAGCTCGATCGGCGGGCTGGTGCTGATGCACGTGCTGGCCGGCATCCCCACCACCACGCTGTTCTTCCGCAACCACTGCGTGGCCCTGCCCGACGAGCTGGTGCGCGCGGCGCGCCTGGACGGGGCCGGCTTCTGGGCCATCCTGCTGCGCATCGTGTTGCCGCTGTCCACGCCCATCCTCGTGGTGACGCTGATCTGGCAGTTCACCAACATCTGGAACGACTTCCTGTACGGCGTCGTGTTCTCGGGCGCGGATTCGCGGCCGGTGACCGTGGCGCTGAACAACCTGGCCAACACCACCAGCGCGGTGAAGGAATACGACGTGGACATGGCCGCGGCGCTGATCGCCGCGCTGCCCACGCTCGCGGTGTACGTGCTGGCGGGCCAGTACTTCGTGCGCGGCCTCACCGCCGGCGCGTTGAAAGGATGACATGGGCGCGTTGACGATCGCCGGCGTGCACAAGGCCTTCCACGGCACCCCGGTGCTGCAGGGCATCGACCTGGCCGTGGAGGCCGGCGAGTTCCTGATCCTGGTGGGCCCGTCCGGCTGCGGCAAGTCCACGCTGCTGAACATCATCGCGGGGCTGGACGCGCCCACGGCGGGCACGGTGGCGATCGGCGACCGGGACGTGACGGACCTGGCGCCGAAGGATCGCGATATCGCGATGGTGTTCCAGAGCTACGCGCTGTACCCCAACATGACCGTGGCGCAGAACATCGCCTTCGGCCTGGAGATGCGGGGCGTGCCGCGCGCGCAGCGCGACGCCCAGGTGGCACGCGTGGCGAGCATGCTGCAGATCGAGCCGCTGCTGGCGCGCAAGCCCGCGCAGCTCTCGGGCGGGCAGCGCCAGCGCGTGGCGATGGGCCGCGCCCTGGCGCGCGAGCCGCGCCTGTTCCTGTTCGACGAGCCGCTGTCCAACCTGGACGCCAAGCTGCGCGTGGAGATGCGCGCCGAGATCAAGCTCCTGCACCAGCGCACGCGCACCACCACCGTGTACGTCACGCACGACCAGGTGGAGGCGATGACGCTGGGCGACCGCATCGCGGTGATGCGCGCCGGCCGCGTCGAGCAGTTCGGCACGCCCGAGGACATCTATGCGCGGCCCGCCACGCGCTTCGTGGCCGAGTTCATCGGCTCGCCGGCGATGAACCTGGTGGACCTGGACGCGGCGCGGCGCGCCGCCCTGGGCGTGCTGGCGCCGGTGGGCGGCGACGTGGCCGCGATGGGCCTGCGTCCGGAGGCACTGCGGATCGACGCTGACGACTTCGTCAACGGCAACGGCGAAGGCGACCGCGCGTTGCCCGGCGCCATCCGCCTCATCGAGCCCACCGGGCCCGACACCTACGCCACCGTGGACACCGCGGCGGGCGCGTGGGTGGTCCGCGTGCCGGGCCTGCTGCACGCGCGGGTGGGCGATGCGGTGCGCGTGCGCTGGGATCCGGCGGCGGTGCACCTGTTCGACGTGGCGGGCGCGCGGATCAGTCCCTGATCTCGCACACCACCTCGCAGGTCACCGAGTTGGCGATGAAGCAGCTGCCATGCGCGTCGTGGTGCAGCCGCTGCAGCGTCGCGCGATCGGGCACGCGCGCACCCGCGAAGCGCACGCGCGGGCGCAGCACCACGCGCGTGAACACCAGGCGGCCCCGCGCGTCGGGGCCCATCTCGCCGACCGCGTCGTCCGCGTAGTCGTCCACCTGCCAGCCACAGCGCGACGCGAAGTCCAGGAACCACAGCAGGTGGCAGCTGGAGAGCGCGGCGACGAACGCCTCCTCCGGATCCACCGCGGACGGATCGGAGTACGGCACGCGCACCACGTCGGGGGACGACGAGCCCGCCACTTCCGCGCCTCCGTCGAAGCGCCAGGTGTGGCGGCGGTGGTAGCGCTTGTCGGTGAAGGCCTCGCCCTCGGCACGTTGCCAGTGGATCGCGGCGGTGTGGTGGCTCATGGGGTGGGTCTCCCGGGGAGGTGGGGCGGCGTGGCCGCGTGCGTCAACGTTGCGCCAGCGCCAGCCGCACGCCCAGCGCCACGAACAGCGCCCCCAGCGTGCGGTTCAACCAGGGCAGCACGTTGGCACCCAGCCGCACGCGGCGGCTGGCGAACGCGGTGGACAGGGCCAGCACGTGGCACCAGGCCACGCCGCCCAGGTCGAAGATCACGCCCAGCACCAGGAACGCGAGCGGCTTCGACGGCGCGTCCGGCGAGATGAACTGCGGCACGAACGCCAGGAAGAACAGCGCCACCTTGGGGTTCAGCACGTTGGTCATCAGGCCTTGCAGGAAGATGCGGCGGCGCGTGGGCGGCGTGGCGGCGTCCCCGGTGTCGCCCGCCGCCGCCCCTGGCGCGCGTCGCCGCGCCAGCAGCATGCCCAGCCCCAGCCAGACCAGGTAGGCGGCGCCCACCAGCTTCACCACCGCGAAGGCCGCCGCCGACGCCGCCAGCAGCGCGGACAGTCCCAGCGCGGCCGCGGTCACGTGCACCAGGGTGCCGGTACCGATGCCCAGCGCCGCGGCCGAACCGGCGCGCCAGCCGTGGGCGCCGCTGCGCGCCATCACCAGCAGCGAGTCGGGGCCCGGCGCGATGTTGAGCAGCAGGCCGGAGAGGATGAAGAGCCAGAGGTCGTGGATGCCGAGCATGGCCGCGATGATGCGCGAATCCGCCAAGTCGCATCAATCGTCGCCAGTGAAAGTCTTTGCACCGTCTTGCGCACTAATATCCGGCGCATGGACAAGCTCCGTGCCCTGCAGGTGGCCGTGCAGGTGGCCGACGACGGCAGCCTCACCGCGGCTGCCGCGTCGCTGCGCCTGTCGCTGACGGCGGTGGTGCGCACGCTGGCCGCGCTGGAGGGCGAGCTGGGCGTGGTGCTGTTCCAGCGCACCACGCGCCGGCTGTCGCCCACGCCCGAGGGCGCGCGCTACGTGGCCCGCGCGCGCGACATCCTGGCCGCGGTGGCGGAGGCGGACACGGCGCTGTCCGAGGATGCCGGCGCCCCGCGCGGGCCACTGGTGGTGACGGCCCCGGTGCTGTTCGGCGAACGCCACGTGGCCCCGCTGCTGGCGCGCTTCGCGCTGGCCCACCCGCAGGTGCGCTGCCGCCTGCTGCTGCTGGACCGCTTCGTCGACCTGGTGGAGGAAGGCGTGGACGTGGCGGTTCGCATCGGCGACCTGCCCGACTCCACGCTGGCCGGCCCCACGATCGGCCATGTGCGCACGCGCGTGGTGGCCAGCCCGGCCTGCCTGCGCCGCCACGGCACGCCCCGCACGCCCGCGGAGCTCCGCGACCGTCCCTGCCTGGTGGTGGACGGCGAGCGCGACCGCGCCTGGACGTTCGCGGTGGCCGGGCGGCGCGTGCACGTCACGGTCACGCCCACGATGGCCTTCAACCACGCGGGCGCCGCGCTGCAGGCGTGCGAGGCGGGCGCCGGCTTCGCGCAGTTGCTGTCCTACCAGGCCGACCCCGCCATCGCGGCGCTGCGCCTGCGCGCCGTGCTGGCGGACGCGGAGGCGCCGCCGCAGCCGGTGCGCCTGCTCACGCCGCAGGCGCGGCGGCTGCCCGCCCGCACGCGGGCGTTCGTGGCGATGGCGCGCGACGCGCTGGGCGCGGCACTCGATTGAGGGGCCGTCGGGCCGTGGGCCGCGGGCCTCGGTGCCGGTCCCGTTCCTGCGCGCCCACCCCGGGCCCCTTCCCTATCCGCCGGCCTCGGCCACCTGCATCGCGCGCACCAGCGCGGCCAGTTCCTCCGCGTTCAGGTCGCTCACCACGCGATGCGCCATGCCGTGCGTGGTCCAGCGCGCCACATGGAAGCCGCGCAGCGACCCGTTGCTGACCGGCTCCTCGCCGGCGGCCCCGGCCGCCACGGGCCACACGTACTCGTCCACGGCGTGCGCGCCCTGCCGGTAGGCCAGCACCGCCACGGGCCGGCCGCCCACGTAGTCCACGCGCCCCCCCAGCAGCGTCGATCCCGGGAGCACCGGTGCGTGCACGGCGGGCGAGAAGTCCAGGCGCTCCGACAGCCAGGGCTTGACCGTGTGGTGGTCGCTCGACGCCACGTCCACGGCGCGCTGCGCGAGCGTGGCGCGAACATGGCTGGCCACCACTTCCTCGTCCAGCAGGGCCTCGACGCCCGGCCCCCGCTGGCTGGCGCGCCAGGCGCCGGTGCCCACCGACACCACCAGCACGGCCAGGCCCGCGCCGGCCACCATCGGCCGCCAGGCGGTCCAGCGGTGCAGGCTTGCCCACCACGCGCGCGCCGCCACGCGGGGGGCGGCGGCAGGCGGGGCCGCCGCCGCTGCCCCCGCCGCCGTCGCATCGCCGGCGGTGGCCACCATCGCCGCCACCCGGCTCTGCAGCCCGGCAGGGGCCGGGTGATACGGCGCCTGCTCGCGCACGAGCGCGCGCAGGCGCACCAGGGCGTCCGCCTGCCCGCGCAAGGCGGGGTCGGCGTCCATGGCGCGCTCCACGGCCAGCTGGCGCGCCAGGTCCAGCTCGCCATCCAGCCAGGCATCCAGGTCGGCGGGGGCGCGGTCGCGCGGATCGGTCATCGCGGGCCTCCCTGGCCGGTCAACGGGGTGGGTGCGGGTGACGGCACGGGGCGCAGCAGCGGCCGCGCATCGGGCGACAGGGCGCGCCGCAGCAACGCGCGGCCGCGCGACAGGCGGGACATCACGGTGCCCACGGGCACGCCCGCGATGCGCGCGATCTCCTGGTAGGACAGGTCCTCCAGCTCTCGCAACACTAAAGCTTCGCGGAACACGATGGGCAGCCCCGCCAGCGCGGCGTGCAAGCGCGTGCGGTCGGCGTGGCGCGCCAGCACGGCCGACGGCTCGGGGGACGGCGGCGCCGCCAGGCCCCAGGCGCCGGAGGCCGCGTCGGGGCCGCCGTCGTCGTGCAGCGCCTCGTCGAACGGCACCACCTCGCCAGGGCGGTTGCGTTCCAGCCAGGACCAGGTGGTGTGGCGCACGATCTGCAGCAGCCACGGCCGCGCCTGCTCGCCGTGGAAGCCGGCGAAGTAGCGCAGCGCGCGCAGCACGGCCTCCTGCACCACGTCCTGCGCGTCCTGGTCGTCGCGCGTCAGCCAGCGCGCGAGGTTGTAGGCGGCGTCCAGGTGCGGCAGGGCCAGGCGTTCGAAGCGGCGGCGGTCGTCGTCGGTCATGGGCGGATGGGCGGTCTCACCCCTGGCATACCGGGGCTGGCGCGAATCTATTCCCGCCCGTGCCAAAGGCCAAGCGCCCCGTGGGGCCGGGCGGGAATGGCGGCCCCTGCGCGGCGGTATGGCAGCAGGTCAGGTCAGGCGACCCGACCCCGTCCTCCACCCGAAAAGGCTCCCACCATGACCCCCTTCGATCGACGTCGCTTCCTGCACCTGGCCGGCGTGGGCGGCGCGGTGTTCGCCTCCGGCCTGGCCGGCTGCGCGGCGCGTCCCGGCGCGCCGGACGACTTCCTGTTCGTGCAGCTGTCGGATACCCACTGGGGTTTCGAGGGCGCCCCGAACCCGGACGCCCGCGGCACCCTGCCGAAGGCCGTCGCGGCGGTGAACGCCCTGCCCGTGCAGCCCGACTTCGTGATCTTCACCGGCGACCTCACCCACATCACCGAGGACGGCGCCGAGCGCCGCAAGCGCCTGGCGGAGTTCCGCGACCTGGCCCGCGGGCTGCAGGCCCCGGTGGTGCGCTTCATCCCCGGCGAGCACGACGCCGCGCTGGACAACGGACGCGCGTTCAAGGAGTTCTTCGGCGACACCCACTACACGTTCGACCACCGCGGCGTGCACTTCATCGTGCTGGACAACGTCAGCGACCCGGCCGCGCAGCTGGGCGACGCGCAGCTGGCCTGGCTGGCCGACGACCTGAAGGCACAGCCCGTGGACGCGCCCATCGTCGTCTTCGCGCACCGCCCGCTGTTCGACCTCTATCCGCAATGGGACTGGGCCACGCGCGACGGCGCGAAGGCCGTGGACCTGCTGCTGCCGCACCGCCACGTCACGGTCTTCTACGGCCACATCCACCAGGAGCACCACCACATGACCGAGCACATCGCGCACCACTCGGCGCGCTCCCTCATCTTCCCGCTGCCCGCCCCGGGTTCGGCGCCCAAGCGCGCGCCGCTGCCGTGGGACCCGGCCGAGCCCTACCGCGGGCTGGGCTGGCGCAGCGTGGACGCCACGCCCGCGACGGCCGACTTCCGCCTGCAGGAGCGCCCCGTCGGGCGGGCGTGAACGATGCGCCGCCCCGCTTCCATCCCGGTCTCCACGGCCTCGCGCCGCGCCGTGCTCGGCACCGCCGCGGCCACCGCGCTGGCCACATTGCTGCCACGCGACGCCGCGCGTGCCGCGGTCGCCGCAGCCGCCACGGGCGCCACGGGGGCCACGGGGGCCACCGCCGCCACGCCGGCCGCGCCCCGCGTGATCCCCATCATCGCCCGCCGCTTCGAGTTCGTGCCCGAGACGGTGCGCGTGCGCGTGGGCGAGCCCGTCACGCTGCGCTTCACCGCGCCCGAGGTGCCGATGGGCTTCCACCTGGCGGACTTCAACGTGCGCACGGACATCCTGCCCGGCCGCGACGCCACGGTCACCTTCACGCCGGACCGCAAGGGCCGCTTCGCGTTCGCGTGCGACATCTTCTGCGGCACCGGGCACGAGGACATGGCCGGCACGCTGGAGGTCGTTGGCTGAGCGGCACGAGTGCGGCATCATGCCGCCCATGCCCGCCACCGACCCCCGCATCGACGCCTACCTGGCCACCATCGCGCCGTTCGCGCGGCCCATCCTCGAGCACCTGCGCGCCGCCGTGCACGCGGCCGTGCCCGAGGTGGAGGAGACGATCAAGTGGAGCCGCCCCCACTTCCTGCTGGATGGCCGCATCCTGTGCGGCATGTCCGCGTTCAAGGCGCATTGCGCGTTCGGCTTCTGGGCCAACCGTGAAGCCGCGCAGGCCGCCAGCGGCGCCGCCGAGCAGGCCGCGATGGGACAGTTCGGGCGCATCACGTCCGTGGCCGACCTGCCGCCGGCCCGGCAGCTGAAGGCGCTGATCCAGGGCGCGGCCCGCGAGATGCGCGCCCCGCCGCCGGCCGACGCGCCCCCGAAGGCCCCGCGCCAGGCCCGCCCCCCGCTGCCCGTGCCGGACGACCTGCGCGCCGCGCTGGCCGCGTCCCCGGCCGCGCAGGGCGTCTTCGACGGCTTCCCGTCCGGCCAGCAGCGCGAGTACATCGAGTGGATCACCGAGGCCAAGCAGGCCGCCACGCGGCAGAAGCGCCTGGCGCAGGCCGTCGAATGGATCGCCGAGGGCAAGCGCCGCAACTGGAAATACGAGAACTGCTGAGGCGGTGCATCCAGGCGCGGCCCGGGCCGCATCCAACAGGCGATCCCACTCCAACAGGCGCCAGCCGCCTGCCGAAAGCCCTGCCATGGAAGCCATGTTCGCCCTCGTCCTGAAGTCCGTGCTCGTGCCGCTGGTGGCCATCCTCAGCCCCGTCGCGCTGCTGCTGGTCATCTTCAACTTCGCCCAGCGCCGCCAGGAGCGCCTGCACCAGACCATCATCCACCTCGTGGAAAAAGGGCTGCCGGTGCCGCCGCAGCTGCTGGACCCGCCGCGCCGCGGCCCCGGCATCTCGCCGCTGATGCGCGCGCTCACCCTCGTGGGCACCGGGGTGGGCCTGATCGTCTTCCTCTACACCCTGCTGGGCACCGGGCCGTACATGCCGTGGGCCGCCGGCGCGATCCCGCTGGCGATCGGCGTGGCGCAGCTGGTGGCCATCGCGCTGGAGGCCCGCAAGCCGCCCGCCGGCACACCGCCCCTGGCCCCGCGGCAGCCGTGATGCGCGCCGACGAGGCCGCCCTGCAGCGCGACCTCGCCCTCGCCCGCCACCTGGCCCTGGCCCGCGCGGGGGACCGCGAGGCGTTCGCCGAGCTGGTGCGCGCGCACCAGTCCGCCGTGCGCTGGCAGCTGCGACGCCTGACGCAGGGCGACGCGGCCCTCGCCGACGACCTGGCGCAGGACACCTTCGTGCAGGCCTGGCGCCACCTGCCGACGTTCGACGGCCGGGCCCGCTTCGGCACCTGGCTGCACCGCATCGCCGTGCGCGAGTTCCTGCAGCACCGCCGCCGGCCCGCGCTGGCGCAGTTCGGCTCGCCGGCGATGCTGGCGTGGGACGACGTCGCCCCGGCCGACGGGGCGCCGCCCGACCCGCCGCACGCCGGCGCCGGCGCCGGCTCCGGCCGCGGCCCGGGCCACGCCACGCCCGCCGGCGACGACGCCTCCGCGCTGCGCCTGGACGTCGCGCGCGCGCTGGCCCGCCTGAGCGAGGCGCAGCGCCTGTGCGTGGAGCACTGCTTCCACCTCGACCTCACGCACGAGGAGGCGGCCGACGTGCTCGGCCTGCCGCTCGGCACGCTGAAGTCCCACCTCAACCGGGCCCGCGCGCGCCTGCAGCACCTGCTGGGCGCGTGGGCGGAGGATCCCCGATGAGCGACGAACTGACCCCTGCCGCGGACCCCGCGCTGGACGCCCTGCTGCGCCGCGCCGCGCCGCCGCCCCTGCCGGACGACGGCTTCACCGCGCGCGTTCTGGACGCCCTGCCGGCCACCCGCGCGCTGCCCGACCGCGCCGGCTGGCTGCTGCCGGCCGAGGCCCTGCGGCGCGAGACGGCACGCCACGCACAGCGCCTGCGCCTGTTGCGGTGGACCCGGGGCGGGCTGCTGGCGGGCGGCGCTCTCGTGGCGGTGGCCTGGTTCGCGGCGTGGCCCACGGGCCCCGGCACCGCGGCGGCCACGCTGCCCGGCCCCGAGCCCGCGTTCACGGTGATGCTGTGGACGCTGGTGACGGGCACCCTCGCCGCCGTGCTGGCGCAGGCGTTCCGCGAAGACTGAGCCGGCGCCGAGACCCCCGGCGCTCGCGCGTCACCGCGCCGGCGGCGTCTCCGCCACGAACCGCACCACGTCGTCCCGCACCGGCGCGAGGCGCGTGAGCGGCCACGCCATCGCGCCGCACAGCGTGGCGTGGTCCACGCGGTCGTAGCGGTGCTCCACCACCACGGCGCCGCGCTCGCGCAGCACGCGGGCCAGCTGCGACGTGCTGCGGTCCGGGTCCACCAGGGGATCCGTGCGCGGCGCCGCCAGGAACGCCGGCAGCGGCTGCACGGCGACGCGCGCGTGCACGATCGGCTGCGTGTCCTGGGCCACGTCGGGCGCATGGAACACGGGCTTCACGTCGGGGTCATGGATCGGCAGGAAGTCGTACGGCCCCGCGAGGCCGATCCAGCCGGCCAGCTGCGACGGCTGGTGCCCGGTGGCGGCCAGCCAGCGCGGATCCAGCGCGATCATCGCGGCGTTGTAGCCGCCGGCGCTGTGGCCCATGACAAACACGCGGTGCGGGTCCGCGCCCCAGCTGGACGCGTGCGCCAGCGCGTAGGCCACGCCCTGCGCGGTGTCCTGCAGGAACGCGGGGTAGCTCACCGATGGGTACAGGCGGTAGTCGATCACCATCGCCGCGATGCCGCGCGCGGCCAGGGCCTCCCCGACGAAGCGGTAGTCGCCCCGCTCGCCCCGGTTCCACGAGCCGCCATAAACGAACAGCACCAGCGGGAACGGCGCCGTGCTGCCGCGCTGCGCGGGTTGGTAGAGGTCGAAGCGCTGGCGATCGTCGGCGCCGTAGCGCACGCCGCTGGCCGTGCGGTGGCTGCCGATGGCCGCCAGCAGGTTGAGCGCGCGCACCGGCCTCGCCGCCAGGGCCGCGCCGCCCCCCACCACCGCCAGCGCGATCGCCGCGCCCACCACCGTCACCATGCCACGCTGCTTCATCCGTTCGACTACGGACACACGGCGGGCCCGGATGCACCGGCCCGCCGCGAACCCGGGATGGGTGTCAGCGCGACACCGGCTGCACGCTGCCGCAGTCCGCGCCCAGCCACTTGCCGGTGACCTGCGAGTCCACCTTCGTCGGCTTGCCCTGCACGGGCATCTCCACCGACGTCACGCCGGTGTAGCTGGTGGACGAGGTCATCGTGAACGTGCCTTCCCCGCTGGTGGGCGGGCGGCCGTTCTCACCCGTGCAGGTGAACTTGTACTTCCACGTGTTGCCCGTGTGGTCCAGCTTCTCGCGCGTGCAGCGGCTCTCGGCCGGCGGCTGCGGGTCGCGCTCGGCCTGCTCCTTCGTGACGCACGTGCGGATGGTGGTGCCGTGCGGCCCCATCTGCATGCCGTGCGCCTGCATCTGCGCCTCCACCATCTTGCGCTGCTCGGGCGGCAGCGACGCCAGCCGGGCCTGGGCCTCGGCCATCCTGGCGTCCATCTGGCTGTCCTGCATCTTGGTGGTGACCGTCTGTTCCCACAGCCCCGGCGCCATGCGCGACTGGGCCTGGGCGGCATTGCCGGCCGCCGCCGCCAGCAGGGCGAGGGCAAGACGGGACAGCGACGCGATGGACACGATCCGGTGGTTCTTCATGGGGCCCTCCTGGCCTGGTGGGAATGTGGTGCGGCATTCTGCGCGGTCGAGCGCGCGCTGCCCATCCCTCGGGCGCACAATCCGCGCCCGTGACCCTCGCCGTCTGCCACCTGAGCACCTGGGCCCCCACGCAGTGCGGCATCGCGTCGTACGCCGCATCGCTGGCCGGCGCGCTGCGGGGCTGCCGCCAGTCGGTGGTGGCGTTCGACTACGGTTCGCCGCAGGCCGCGCGCGCCGCCCGGCCGGTGCCGCCCGTGGTGGCGCGCGTGGCCCTGCGATCGCCCGCCGCCTACCGCGAGGCCGCGCGGCAGCTGGACGCCGCGCCGGTGGACGTGGTGTCCCTGCAGCACGAGTTCGGCATCTTCGGCGGCCCGGATGGCGCGCACGTGCTCACGCTGCTGCGCGCGCTGCGCACGCCGGTCGTCACCACGCTGCACACGGTCAGCCAGACGATGTCGCCCGCGCGGCGCGCCATCGCGGGCGAGATCGTGGCCCGCAGCGCCCGCGTGGTGGTGCTGACCGAGGACAGCGCCGCCGCCTGCCGCGCCCTGTGGCCGTCCTACGCGGGCCGCGTGCACGTCATCCCGCATGGCGTGCCGGCCGTGCGATTCCGTTGGCCCGCGGACGTGCCGCTGCGCCGGCGGCTGGCCGGCGACGCCGCCTGGGTGTTCGTCTCCAGCGGCCACCTGTGGCGCCACAAGGGCCACCACCACGCGCTGCTGGCGCTGTCGCTGCTGGCCGACGACGGCGTGGACTTCCGCTGGCTGCTGCTGGGCGCGGGCCAGGCGCAGTTCGGCGGCGCCGACGACTACGAGCGGTCGTTGGCCACCCTGGCCGGCAAGCTGGGGCTGGCCGATCGCATCGTGCGCGTGCCGGGCTTCCTGTCCACGCCGCGGCTGCTGGAACACTTCGCCGCCGCGGATGCGGGCCTGGTGGCGTACACGAGGGCCTCGCACAATTCCAGCGGCGTGCTGCCCGCGATGCTGGCCTGCGGCCGCCCGGTGGTGGCCACGCGGTTCGAGTACGCCACCGCGGTGGCCCCCCGCTGGCCCGAGCTGCACCTGGCCGAGCTGGCCGACCCGGACGACCTGCACCGGCAGCTGCGCGCGCTGGTTTCCGATCGCCGCGCGTTGCGCGCGCAGATGCGGCGCGCCCACGCGCGCCTGCAGCCGCTCACGTGGCCGCACGCCGCGGCGGCATACCGCCGGCTCTTCCAGGACGCCGTGGCCGGCTGATCAGCCCCGCGCGGGCCCGGTGACGGCCAGCTCGAAGTGCTCCACCCGCGGCGGCTGTGCGAAGAAGGGCCCGACGATGGCGCGCCACTGCGCGAAGGCGGGCGATTCGCGGAAGCCCACCGTGTGGTCCTCCAGCGTCTCCCACTCGATCATCAGCAGGTAGCGCTGCGCGGACTCGATGCCGCGCTGCACGTGCGCGCGGCGGTAGCCGGCGGCCCCGGCGATCACGGTCGACAGGCCGCGCGCGATGGCGGCCTCGAACTCGGCGTGCCGGCCTTCGCCGATGAGGATGTCGGCCACTTCCAGGATCATCGTCTTGCCCCGTCACGGCCCGCCGGGGTGGCGGGCATCCGCCTCGCAGCCTAGCAGGCCGCGGGCTGCCAGGCTCACTGCGGCGGCGGGGTGCCCTGGCCGGAGGAGGTGGTGGACGACGGGTAGGGCTGGGCCGTGGGGTACGGCGCCGGTTGCGGGGCCGGCGCCGGTGCGGGCGCGGGCGTCGCGGCGGCGGGGGCCGCGGGCGCGGGCGCGGTGCGCGCCGGGGCCGTGACGGGCGCGGTGGCCGCGGCCTGCGGGGACGGCGTGGCCGGCGGGTTGGCGTTCTTGTGCGCGTGCGCCATCTTGGCGGCGCGCCACTCGTCGGGCGTGACGACGCCGTCGTGGTTGGTGTCCACGGCATCGAACTTCGCCGCCAGGCGCGGGTCGCTGGCCACCTCGGACCGCTCGATCAGGCCGTTGCCGTTGGTGTCGAGCTGCTGGAACGTGGGCTTGGCGCCGTGATGGGGTGCCGGCGCGCCCTGCGGCGCGGCCCCGTTGGCGGCAGCGGGTGCCGCGGGCGCCGCGGGGGCCGCCGGGGCGGCGGACATCGGCGCGGCAGGCCGCACCACGGGCGCGGCGCCACCCGGGGCGGGGCCCGGGCCCGGGGCGTAGGGCGCCGCGGGCGCCGCGCCCCCCATGCGGGCGGCCTTGCGGGCCTGCTTGAAGGCCTTGAACTCCTCGCGGGTGATGTACCCGTCGTGGTCGGTGTCGATCAGGTCGAAATTGCGCTCGACCATGGGGTGCCCGGCGGCCTCGGCGCGGCTCAGCCGGCCATCGTGGTCGGTGTCGGCGTCGGCCAGGCCGGCCGCCCGGGCGGGGGCGGCGACGGCCATCAGGCTGGCAGCCAGGCTGGCCAGCACGGCCGGGACGGCCAGGGAGCGGAAGGCGGCGGAACGGGTCATGCGGCGAACTTTCAAGCGGTCGGTGAGAGCCAACGCCCGGCAACAGGCACGCCCGGGCACCTCTGCACAATGGCCCCGGAACGTGTCTGGCATACCCGGTTTACCGCAACTTTACGCCCCGGCGCGCGCGGTGCGCACCACGGGCGCGGGCACGCGGGTGGCGATCCAGCGCTGCAGGTCCAGCCACATCGCGGCCCGCTCCACCTCGCCCACCTCGCGTGCACTTTTCAGCTCCAGCGTCATCACGGGCACGCGCTTCACCAGGCCGCCGTAGTTGCCCAGCGACCCGGGGTAGATGCCCACCGGGTCCAGCTGCAGGTCGCCCAGGCGGCGCGGCGCGGGCGGCGGGCCGTCGAAGTCGAGCAGGCCGTAGGGCGCATGCACCGACACGATCAGGTCGGGATGGAACTGCTCGATCTGGCGCTGGATCCACTGCGTCTCGGGCTCGGACATCGCCTTCGGGCCCGGGAAGCGCCGCGGATCCCGGCGGGTCTGCTTCACCCAGTAGGGCTGCGCGTCGCGCGCCCAGTCATTGGTGGGGAAGTTGCGGTTGAGGTCCACCCCGCGGGCGTTCACCCGGGTGGCGGGCGCGTGCATCAGCCCATCGGGATTGACCACCGGTACCACCCGCCAGGCGACCGCGGTGGCGGCGCCGACAGCGGCGCGCGACCGGGCGATCCAGTCGAACACCAGCGCCACCGACGCGAACTCGTCGCCGTGGATGCCGCCCAGCAGCAGCACCTTGAAGCGCGGCGCGCCACCCGCGGCCGGCAGGTCGCGCACCCACAGCGGCACGCCGCGCACCGACCGCCCGTCGCCCGCGCTGAGGCCGGCCGTCTGGCACTGCGCGGCCGGCAGGGACGGCACGTGGGCCGACAAGGTCTTGCACCACGCGCCCAGGTCGGCGGAGGTCGCCGCCGAAGCGGCCGCCGACGCCGAAGCGGCCGCCGAGGCCGGCTTGGCCGGGGCCTTGGCGGCCGCCGAGGCCGCCGGGGCCGCCTTCGCAGGCGCCTTGGCGGCCGCCTTGTGCGCCACCGGGTGGCGCGCACCCGCCGCCACCTCCGGCCACCCGAGCCAGGCCAGCCACGACACTCCCGCCGCCACCGAGGTGGCCAGGCGCCACCCGCGCGTCCGCATCCGTCCAGTTTTCCCGTTCATCGACCGCCAGTGTAGGCAACCGGCGCCAGGGGTCACATTTCTTGCCCACAATGGGTCGATGATCGAACCCCCGACGATCCCCCACGCCCTCTTCGACGATCCCGGCGCCGCCTTCGAGCGCGTGCGCGAGATCCACCAGGCCGGCGTCGACCACCTGCGCCACCACCTGCACGAGTTCGTGGCCGGCAACGCGCCCGCCAGCCACGTGCGCGCCTGCTACCCCGAGGTACGCGTCACCACGGACACGGTGGCCCGCGCGGACACGCGCAAGAGCTTCGGCTTCGTGGCCGGCCCCGGCACCTTCTCCACCACGCTCACGCGGCCCGACCTGTTCCAGCGCTACTACCGCGAGCAGTTCGAGCTGCTGCGCCGCCACCACGGCGTGCAGATCGAGGTGGGCCCCAGCGCGCAGCCCATGCCGCTGCACTTCAGCTTCGCCGAGCACGACCACGTGGAAGGCACGCTCACCCAGCACCAGCGCCTGCAGCTGCGCGACCTGTTCGACCTGCCCGACCTGGCCGCGATGGACGACGGCATCGCCAACGGCACGTACGAGCCGCGCTTCGGCGAGCCGCACCCGCTGGCGCTGTTCACGGCGCCGCGCGTCGACTACTCGCTGCACCGGCTGCGCCACTACACCGGCACCATCCCCGAGCACTTCCAGAACTTCGTGCTCTTCACCAACTACCAGTTCTACATCGACGAGTTCATCGCGCTGGGCCACCGCGAGATGGCGGATCCGGACAGCCTGTACGAGGCCTTCGTCGAGCCCGGCAACGTGATGACGCGACGCGTGGGCCTGCCGTCCTGGCCCGGCCCCGTGGGCACCGCGCCGCCGCGCCTGCCGCAGATGCCCGCGTACCACCTGCGCCGCGCCGACCGCACGGGCATCACGATGGTCAACATCGGCGTCGGGCCCAGCAACGCCAAGAACATCACCGACCACATCGCCGTGCTGCGCCCGCACGCCTGGATCATGCTGGGCCACTGCGCCGGCCTGCGCAACACGCAGCAGCTGGGCGACTACGTGCTCGCCCACGGCTACGTGCGCGAGGACCACGTGCTGGACGAGGAGCTGCCGCTGTGGGTGCCCATCCCGCCGCTGGCCGAGGTGCAGCTGGCGCTGGAGCAGGCGGTGGCCGACATCACGCAGCTGCAGGGCTACGACCTGAAGCGCGTGATGCGCACGGGCACCGTGGCGTCCACCGACAACCGCAACTGGGAGCTGCTGCCGCACCCGGGCCCCGAGCGTCGCTTCAGCCAGAGCCGGGCCATCGCGCTCGACATGGAATCGGCCGCCATCGCCGCCAACGGCTTCCGCTTCCGGGTGCCCTACGGCACGCTGCTGTGCGTCTCCGACAAGCCGCTGCACGGCGAGATCAAGCTGCCCGGCATGGCCAACCACTTCTACCGCGAGCGGGTGGAGCAGCACCTGCGCATCGGCATCCGCGCGATCGACGTGCTGCGCGGCGCGGGGGTGGAGAAGCTGCACAGCCGCAAGCTGCGGGGCTTCGCCGAGGTGGCGTTCCAGTAGCCCCGGGGGCCCAGGCGCGCTTTCAGCCCGCCGCCAGCCAGCGCCGATAGTGCGCGGCGAACCGCCGCAACTCCTCCGTGAACCCGCGATCCTCGGCGCGCCGGCGTGCCAGCGCGCGCGCCACGTTGGCCTCGATCAGCGCCACCTGGCGCTGCGCATGGCGGCGGCAGCGCTCGGCGTCCTGCGACGCCAGCACCTGCAGCACCGGCACCAGCGGCAGCGCCAGCCAACCGCCAGGCCGGGGCGGCGGCAGCGTGGCGAGCGCGGGCCGCAGCAGCGCCAGCACCGCGTCGCGCCAACGCGCCGCGTCGGCGTCCTGGGCGTCGCGGCAGTGCAGGAAGTCCGCGCGGTAGCCCGCATCCACGATATGCGCGCCCCGCACCAGCGGCGCGAAGGCCGCGTCCTTCAAGCCCGGCTCCTCGCCTGCCACCAGGCAGTCGGCCGCCATGAACGCGGCATCGCGGCGACGTTGCACCAGCACGGCCGCCTGCGCCGCCTCGGGCCGCCGCGGATCCAGCGGCACGGCGCGGCATTGCGCGGGCTTGCCGTCGTCGTGCACGCCGCAGCGCCCGTCGTCCAGCCGCGCCGGGCAGGCGGCGAGCGACGGGTAGTCGTGGCCCTGGGTCCACAGGGCCAGCGTCCCCGGCGCGGTCCCTCGGGCCACGCACAGGCTGCCGACGAACCGGTCCTCGTGGTGGAACAGTTCCGCCACGGTCATCGCGGGCGGCGAGTTGCAGCAGCGGCCGCAGGCGTGGCAGTGGAAGGACGTCGCCTCGTCGCCGCTCACCACGGCCGCCGCACCGATTCCTGCCAGCGCGCCAGCAGCCATGCCTTCATCGGCGCGCCGCGGTAGGCGGCCAGCAGGCGCGCCAGCCACGCGTCCCCGGCGCGATCGCGGCGCACGGCCAGCACGCCCGCGAAGGGCGATCGCCCATCCTCCAGGCCGATGGCGTCGCGGGCCGGCTGGAGACCCGCGGACGTGGCCGCGCTGAAGTCCAGCGCCACCACCGCCGCGCGGTCCAGCACGGCCAGCAGGGACGCGCGCGACGGCGGCGCCTCCGCCGTCCAGGGCACGCCGCCCAGCCGCAAGCCGCGCGCGTTCGCCACCACGTCCTGCAGGGTGGCGTGCAGGCCGCTGCCGTCGCGCAGGCCCAGGAGCCCGAAGTTGTGCAGCAGCACCAGGGCCCGCGCGCGGGCGGCAGCGGCCGTGGGCAGCAGCACCGCGTCGCCCGCGCGCAGCACCGCGGGCGCGGGCCGCGTGCGCGAATAGAGGCCCATCGGCAGGCACACCGTGGGTGCCGCCACGACCAGGCCGGCGGCGCGTGCGTCGCGGTCGTCCGCGAAGGCCACCCCGTCCTCGAAGCACGCCGCCTCCAGCGCGCCGCGCGCCACGTCGGCATTGACGCCGCGCCCGCCGGGGCGCACGTCCAGGCGCAGGTCCAGGCCGGACGGCGCCACGAGCGTCCGCAGGTGCGCCAGGATCTCCGCGTGCGGCCCGGGCGAGGTGCCGATGCGCACCACGCGCGGGCCCTCGGCGCGGGAGGCCGCGGCCGGCAGGGGCCCCGCCGCGCGCATCGGCGCGGCCGCGCCGGTGCCGCCGCTGCCCACCCCCATCGCGGCGAACCCGGCGCCCGCCAGCCAGCCGCGCCGCCTCATGACGCGGCGTCCCGCCGCACCGTGCGGAAGCCGAGGTGCGCCGTGGCCAGGTCGGCCTCCTGCGACTCGCGGGCCGACGCCCGGTAGCGCACGCAGAAGTCGGGCGAGCACAGGAACGAGCCGCCCTTGATGACCGTGGCGGCGTCGTGCGCGGCCACGCCGCCGGTGGCCGCGGCGGCCGCCGCCGTGTCGCCGTTCAGGTGCGGCTGGCGCGGGCCCGTGTAGGCGTCCTTGGTCCACTCCCAGGCGTTGCCGATCGTGTCGTGCAATCCCCAGGCGTTGGCGGCGTAGCAGCCCACCGGGGCCAGCCCGGCGTGGCCGTCCTCGGCGGTGTCCAGCGCGGGAAAGGCGCCCTGCCAGTAGTTGGCGGTGGGCCGGCCGGCCGCGTCGCGCGGCGCCGCGTCCAGCGCCGGCCCGTCCTGGCCCGCCTTGGCGGCGTACTCCCACTCGGCCTCCGTGGGCAGGTCGCGCCCAAGCCAGCGCGCGTACGCGAGCGCGTCGGCCCGCGTGACGAACGTGACGGGGTGGTGCGCCAGGCCCGCCACGTCCGTGCCGGGGCCGCCGGGATGGCGCCAGTCCGCCCCGGCCACCCAGGTCCACCAGGCATACGGGCGCGCGGCCAGTTCCGCCTCGGTGGGCGTGCGGAACACCACCGCCCCGCCCTGGCGCTCGGCGTCGGTGACGTACCCCGTGGCACGCACGAAGGCGGCGAACTGCGCGATCGTCACCTCGGTGCGGTCGATCCAGAAGGCGGCCACCGGCACGCGCGCGCCGTCGGCGGGCCGCTCGTCCGGATAGCCGCGGTCGGAGCCGAAGCGGAACGTGCCGGCGGGCACGGGCACCATGCCCGCATGCGTGCCCGCGGGCCAGCCGGTGGGCGTGCCCTGGTAGGCGGCGCACGCGCGCTCGTCGCCGAGCGCGGGCCCGGGCGCCACCAGCCGCGCGGCCGGCGCCGTGCCGGCGCGCGGCTCGGACCAGCCGACGATGGCCACCAGCGCCACCAGCGTGGCCCACACCAGCACCGGGGCGGGGCCGTCGGTCGCCTGGCGCATCAGTAGTAGCCCTGCGGCCGCAGCGGCTCCACGCCGCCCACGCCCGCCATCCACGCCTGCCACTGCGTCACCAGGTCCGCCACCACCTGCGGGTTGCTGGCGGCCAGGTCCTGGTTCTCGCCGCGGTCGGTGGCCAGGTCGAACAGCTCCCAGTGCCCGTCCTCCGGCCCGATCGGCGGCTCGGTCCACAGCGCCTTCCAGCGGCCGTCGGCGCTGCGCAGGTAGGCGCGCCCGTAGGCCTCGTCGCCGAAGGCCACGGTGTGCGGCACCGCCGTGGTCTCGTTGCGCAGCAGCGCCAGCAGCGACACGCCGGTCACCGGATAGACGTAGCGGTCGCCGTAGACCACCTTGCCCGCGTTCTGGTCCACGCCCGTGAGCTGGTTGATGGCGGCGGGCGCGGGCTGCGTGGGCAGCGTCACCTTCGCCGCCGCCAGGATCGTGGCCGTGATGTCGGTGACGTGCGTGAACGCCGTGGCGATGGCCAGCGGCTTCTGCTGGCCGGGCAGGTGCACGATCAACGGCGTGCTGACCCCGCCCTCGCCCGCGTGGCCCTTGGTCTGGCGGAACGGCGTGGCGCTCACCTCGGCCCAGCGCATGCCGTACTGCAGCCGCGGCGCGGCCTGCTGGCCGTTGTCCGTGCCCAGCGTCGGGTAGACCGCGTCAGACGCGTTGGCCTCGTCCACGGCGATCGGGTCCGCGTACGCGGACGACAGCGGCCAGCCCTCGGCGCCGTTGTCCGACTGGAAGACGATCAGCGTCTTGTCGTACACGCCGATGTCCTTCAGGTGCTGCACCAGCAGCCCGATGTTGTGGTCGAGGTTGTCGACCATGCCGGCGTAGATCTCCATGTACCGCGCCTGCGCCTTCTTCTCGAGCGGCGTCAGGCTGGCCCAGGCCTTCACGACGCGGCCGGGGCCGTGGTCGGGATAGCCGGCTGCCAGTGGGTGCACGGCGCTGGTGTAGGCCGCGCTGGCCGAGCCGTTGGCGGGCGTGGCGGCGGAGGACGTGAGCGTCTCCGGCAGGCCCGCGTAGGGCGTGAAGTCGGCGGGCAGCAGGCCCAGCGCCTTCTGCCGCGCGATGCGCTGCGCGCGGATGGCGTCGTAGCCGGCGTCGTACACGCCGTGGTACTTGCTCAGGTAGGGTTCGGGCACCTGCAGGGGCCAGTGCGGCGACGTGTAGGCCGCATACGCGAAGAAGGGCCGGCCGTCGGCCGCGTGCGCGTCGATGTCGGCGATGAGCTGTTGCGTGTAGAAGTCGGTGGAGTAGAAGACCGCCGGCGTGCCGCCCGCGCCGCCCGGCTGGCCCGGTTGCCCGGGCTGCACGTACTGGCCGTTCTGCGTGTAGTTCTTCGAGCCCGCCAGCTCGTGCGCGAAGTGGTTGGCCGCGGCGCCGCCCAGCAGCGCGTAGCTCTCCTCGAAGCCCCACTGGTCCGGCGTCTGGCCCACGGTGCCGAGCGGCGCGGGCGCGTCCACGTTGGCGACGTTGCTGCCCAGGTGCCACTTGCCCGCCATGTAGGTGTGGTACCCGGCGTCCTTCAGCAGCTGCGCCATCGACAGGGCGCGGTCGTTCAGGTAGCCCTCGTAGCCCGGCAGGCCGCGGCGTTCGTCGCTGGGCGCGCCCATCGTGCCTTCGCCCACCAGGTGGTGGTCGGTGCCCGAGATCAGCATCGACCGCGTGATGGCGCACACGGTGCCCGTGTGGTGGTTGGTGAGGATGCGGCCCGACGCGGCCAGCGCGTCCAGGTTGGGCGTGTCGATCTCGCCGCCGAAGGCGTGGATGTCGGCGTAGCCCAGGTCGTCCGCCATGATGAAGACGATGTTGGGCTTGTCCACGGCCGCGGGCACGTCCGAGGGCGGCACGGCCACGGCCTGCGTGTCGTGGTCGCCACAGCCGGGCAGGGCCAGCGCCGTGCACAGGGCGGCGGCCAGCGCGGAGCGCCGCGCCAGGGGCGAGGCCCGGCGCGGCGGCCGGGGCGACGGCAATGGGGATGGCGACACGTCGGGACGCGGGCGTCGGGCAGTCATGCGGATCTCTCCTCCAGGGGTTCGGGTGGCAGGGCAATCTAGCCAGCGCGGCCGCCGTTCCCAACCGCGAAATTCGACGCTGCACATGCGTGCATCCGGGCGCGGCGCCCGCGACCGGCGGCCGCCGTCGCCACCCTTGTCACTCAAGCCGGGCAGGCGTAGGCTCACCCGCATCCGTCCCTTCCCTCCGGCCGTCGCTCGGTTCGGGTCGCCGCGATGCCGGAATCCGCGTCGAGGCCCGGGGAGCAGCGCGCCATGTCCACATCCGATCTCTCGGACACTGTCCTCATCCGCAACGTGGCGCTGGTGGGCGCCTCAGCCACCGGCAAGACCACGCTCGCTGAGGCATTGGCGGTGCGCACCGGCGCCGTCAAGACGGCCGGCAGCGTCGAACGCGGCACCACGCTGAGCGACCACGATCCCCTCGAACGCCGCGTCCAGCACTCGCTGGTCACCTCGGTCATGCATTTCAATCACGAGGACGTGCGCATCCACCTCCTCGACACCCCGGGCGCCCCCGAGTTCGTGGGCCAGTCGCTGCCCGCGCTGGAGGCCGTGGAGACCGCCGCCGTCGTCATCAGCGCCGCCACCGGCGTGGACGCCACCGCGCTGCGCATGATGAACTGGGCCGCCGAACGCCGGCTCGACCGCCTCATCATCGTCAACCGCATCGACACGCCCGGCGTGGACTGCCAGGCCGTGCTCACCCAGATCCAGGAGACGTTCGGCCGCGAATGCCTGCCGCTGAACCTGCCCACCGAGCGCGGCACGCGCGTGGTGGACTGCTTCTTCAACCGCGCGGGCAGCAGCGATTTCAGCTCGCCCGAGGCCGCCCACCAGGCGCTGGTGGAACAGGTGGTGGAAGTGGATGGCGATTTCGTCGACCGCTACCTGAACGACGGCGACGTGCCCGCCTCCGAGCTGCACGCCCCGCTGGAGCAGGCGCTGCGCGAGGGCCACCTGATCCCGGTGTGCTTCGTCTCCGCGCGCAGCGGCGCCGGCATCGACGAGCTGCTGGACATCATCACGCGCCTGCTGCCCAATCCCACGGAAGGCAACCCGCCCGAGTTCCTGGACGGCGAGGGCCCCGACGCGCGGCCCGTGTACGCGCTGCCCGACCCGTCGCGCCACGTCATCGCGCACGTGTTCCGCGTGTCGATCGACCCGTACGTGGGCAAGCTGGGCGTGCTGCGCATCCACCAGGGCACGGTCACGCGCGACAGCCAGCTCTTCGTCGGCGACGGCCGCAAGTCCTTCAAGGTGGGCCACCTGTTCCGCCTGCAGGGCGCCGAGCACGTGGAGGTGGCGCGCGCGGGGCCGGGCGACATCGTGGCCATCGCCAAGGTGGACGCGCTGCACTTCGACGCCGTGCTGCACGACGCGGCCGAGGACAGCCACCTGCGCCTGAAGCCGCTGCCCTTCCCGGTGCCCGTGCACGGCATCGCCATCGAGCCCAAGCGCCACGGCGACGAACAGCGCCTGTGGGAGCTGGTGCAGCGCTCGGTGGACGAGGACCCGTGCCTGCGCATCGAGCAGGTGTCGGCCACGAAGGAGACCGTCGTCAACGGCCTGGGCGAGCTGCACCTGCGCATGCTGCTGGACCGGCTGAAGGACGTCCACAAGTTCGAGGTGATCACGCGCCCGCCGCGCGTGGCCTACCGCGAGACCATCGCCGGCAGGGCCGAGGGCCACCACCGCCACAAGAAGCAGACCGGCGGCGCGGGCCAGTTCGGAGAGGTGTTCCTGCGCGTCGAGCCGCTGCCGCGCGGCACCGGCTTCGAGTTCGTGGACATCGTCAAGGGCGGCGCCATCCCCACCGCCTTCATGCCGGCCGTGGAGAAGGGCGTGCGCGAGGCGCTGTCCGGCGGCGTGATCGCCGGCTACCCGGTGGAGGACGTGCGCGTCACCGTGCACGACGGCAAGAGCCACAGCGTGGATTCGAAGGAGATCGCCTTCGTCACCGCGGCCAAGAAGGCGACGTGGCTGGCCATCATGGAAGCGCGCCCGCTGGTGCTGGAGCCGATCGTCGACGTCGAGATCGTGGCGCCCTCCACCGCGATGGGCGACATCACCGGCGACCTGGCGTCACGCCGGGGCCTGGTGAACGGCACCGAATCTCTGATGGGCGGCATCGTGGTGGTGCGGGGCAAGGCGCCCGCGGCCGAGCTGATCGGCTACGCCACGCGGCTCAACGCGATGACGAGCGGCGAGGGCCGCTACACGCTGGCGTTCTCCCACTACGAGCCGGCCCCGCCCAGCGTGCAGAACACGCTGCGCAGCCAGCACAAGGTGGTGGAAGAGACCTGACGGGGGGCGCACCGGCGCGGCGCCGGCGACGGCGGGGCTCACTCCTCGTCGTCGCCCTCGTCGCTGGCCGGGGCCGAATCGTCCCGGTCCTTGGCCAGCCGCCCCAGCTGCTTCTCCAGCGACCGCGCGGATTCCACGAAGTTCTGCACCGGCACGGGCTTGGCCACCCGCAGCGCCGGCGGCTGCAGCGTCGTGAGGTACAGGTCGCCCGCCAGCGGCTGCTCGTGGAAGCGGCGCTCGGCCATGTCGAGGCCGAGTGCCAGCAGCAGCACGCCCACCATCAGCCAGCCCACGCCGCGGCGCCGCTGCGGCAGCACCAGGCCCAGGTGGCGCCACAGCATCATCGCCAGCGCGGCGATGCCCCCCGCGTGCCCCGCCGCGGCCAGCCAGGGCTGCGACAACGCGTAGGCCAGCACGTTGCCCGCCGACATCGACGCCAGGATGGCGATCGACCAGAAGAGCGCGACCTCCAGGTGGGGCCAGAACGCGAAGTGCCGCGTGAAGAGCTTGGAGCCCATCGCCCACAGGCCGCACCAGGCCGCCGACGCCAGCGGCGCGGCCAGGAAGAGGGTGGCCAGGCTGAACACGGGCGTGCCCGGGGCGGATTCCACCCATTCGTCGAAGGCCACCCAGGCGGCGCCCAGCACCGCCAGCGCCACGAGGGCGACAGCGCGCCAGCCCTGCGCATGTTGCGGGCCGCGCAGCGGCTGCTCGGGCGCCAGCGCCTCGCCCGCGAAGCGCACGCGCATCAGCGTGGTGCCCAGCGTGGCGACCGTGCTGCCGTCCAGCGCCACGGCGCCCTCCGGCGGCAGGCGGCGGCGGCCCAGGCGCACCGGGTTGACGGTGCGCTGCGGCACCAGCCACACCACGCCGTCGCGCTCGGTGAGCGTCACGTGGTGCGCCGCCACGTGGGGGTCGTCCACCACGATGTCGCAGTCGATCGCGCGCCCCACGCGCACGGGCCACGCGGGCACGCGCATGATCTGGCGCACCTGCCCGTCGCGATCCAGCAGCTCGATCAGCGCGATCGTCTCGCGCGCCCGCGCGTTGAGCGCGCTGTCGGCCGGCGGCGACGGCAGGGGCACCAGGTCGTGGACGATGACGGGCGAGTCCACCCGCCGCTCGGGACCGTCGTACGCCACGTCGATGTCGTCGGTGCTCATCGGCTGGCCTGCGTGATCTGCTTGGGCAGGGTGGCCGGCGCGGTCGGCGTGGCCGGCTTCCATCCGAATCCCTGCAGGTAGTGCTGCGCCAGCACCAGGGCGTTGGCGAAGCTGACGCCGCGCGCGTCGAAACGGCCCTGCACGCCCTCGGTGGATGCGTCCACCGACGTGGTCAGCACGGACATGTCGTAGAGCCCCTTGAACTTGCGGTAGGCGCGCAGGCACATCACCGTGCGCATCGGCAGGCCGCCGCCCGATTCGACGAAATCCTCGCGGCAGCGTGGCGCGGTGAGGTCGCGGGTCTTGTGGCCCATCGATTCGTTCGCGAAGCTGCGCGCGTACTGCTCGTTGAAGCGCAGCGTGCCGAGCTTGCGGCCGTCGTACACCTCATGCCGAACGGACAGGTTGCCGGTCTGCAGCACGCCGCTCACGAAGATGTCGGAATCCATGGCGCACATCGTGCGCTCGAACTCCAGGCCCTTGGTGTCGGCCGGGGAGCTGGCGCCCCAGCAGCGCATGAACTCTTCCTGCGGCACCGGCACCAGGTAGTGCGCGTGGTTCACCTCGCGCCAGGGCAGCTTGACGAACCGCGCCGTGAGGTCGGCCTGGTGCTGCAGCAGCTGGCGGCCGATCTCGTTGTCGATGGGCCCGGTCATCGGCGGCGACGTGGACCCGCGCGCGATCAGCGCCTGCGCGTAGACGGCGGGCACGAGGAAGCTGACCAGCGCCCCGTTGCGCATCGTGGCCACGTTGACGCCCACCACCTTGCCGTGGTCGTCCAGCACGGGGCCGCCGCTCATGCCGGGGCTCAGCGCGCCGGAGAACAGGATCTGCGGCAGGAAGCGTCGCTCCACCAGGCCGTTGTACGTGCCTTCCACCACCGCGAAGCCCACGTCCAGCGGATTGCCCAGGGAGAAGATGCCTTCGCCGTGCGCCAGCGGCTTGGCCGCGTCGCGGAAGGTGAGCGTGCCGCGCGCGGCCAGGTCGAGCGATGCCGGCACCTGCTGCATGCGCACCAGCGCCAGGTCGTGCACCACGTCCACGGCCACCAGCGCCAGCGGGCCCTTCTGGCCGTCGGCCATCGCATACGTCAGGCGGTATCGCTGCGGCTGCAGCGCCACCTGGCTGACGACGTGGTAGTTGGTGAGGATCAGGCCGCCCGCGCCCACCAGCGAGCCGGAGCCGACGCTGGACTGGCTGTCCTGGTCCTTCAAGAGCGTGCGCACCTGCAGCAGGCGCGGCCGCGTGGACTCGTAGATGCGCCGGGCCGAGGCCGAGACCGGCGCGGGCTCGTCGGTGGAGAGGTCGTCGGCGGCGTTCGAGCCGCCCGGGGTGTCCGGCACCATGCCGCCGCCCCGGGGCGGGATGCCGGGCACGCCGCTGCCCTGGGCCGGCGGGCCCGGCGGCGCGGTGGTGGCCGGCGCCAGCGGCGCGGGCGCCGGCACGGGCGGGCCGGAATGCGTCAGCGAGGGGACAGGTCCGGGCGCTGCGGCCAGGGCCGCGCGGCCCGAGGCGGAGGTGGGCGCAGCGGCACGCGCGGCGAGGGCCGTCCAGGCCAGGCCGGCCACGCTGGCGGCCAGGAGCAGCGCGCCGGTCGCCCGGCGCAGGGAATGCGGTGTCCAGGGCATGAAACCATCGTACCCGAGGGTGGCAACGCAGGCAGGGCGGCATCGGGCGTGCCCGCGCCGGCGAGCGCTGCGACACGATCCTTTATCATCCAGGCATGTCCGCCACCCCTGACGTGGCCTCGATCCGCCTCGACAACGCCCTGCGGTTGTTCGACGAATTCGTCCGCAACACCATCAAGCACGCCGACGCCGCCACGCTGCGCGGCCTGGAACGTCGTTTCGCCGAGCGCCTGCAGATCCAGCCCAGCTACTGGAGCCAGATCAAGAGCCGCTCGCGCCAGATCGGCGAGCGGCTGGCCCGCCAGTTCGAGCAGTGCTGCCACAAGCCCGCGGGGTGGATGGACCAGCTGCACGGGCCGGGGCTCGCCGGCGGCGGCGTGGCCGCCAAGACCGGTGCCGGCCCCTCGGGCGACCCGGCGACACCTGGCAGCCCGGGTGCACACGGCACGCTCTCCTACCCTGCGGCCGCACCGCCGCCGGCCACGCCGTCGTCCGACAGCCCGCTGCCCCGCGACGACGACGAGCGGTTCATCGTGGGCCTGGTGCTCACCTACTACCGCCGCCACCCCCAGCGCGCGCGCACGCGGCTGCTGGACCTGCTGGGCGAGGTGCTGCTGCCCGCGCCGGAAATCGCCCCGGCGCCGTTGCCCGTCGCCGCACCGGTGGCGCGCCCACCGCGCGATGCCAGCGGCGCGCCGATCGCGCCCAAGCCCGCGCCCGCGCCGCCGGACCCCCACGCCTTGTGGCTGCAGACGCAGTCCGGCGTGGCGCCGCTCAAGAAGAAGCGCTGAGCGCGCGGGCCGTCCGTCTCGGTAGTTACCCGAGATGATTGATAAAGCTCTTGCGCAACGGCAACGTTTCTTTATCATGAGCGCAAGCCACGACGAACCAGGCGCCTCCTCCGCCCCATCCGTCGTCGCGAGGGATACCCCCCGCCAACGAACCGACCTCGACCGCCCCTCCATGTCCACCGGCTCCCTGCTGTCCACCCCGGCATCGGCCCGCCCCGGCCGCCGCCGCGGCGTTGGCAACGGTCGCTGCGTGGCCCTGGGCCGCGCCGTCACCGGGTCGCCCCAGCCTCCGCGCTGACGGCGACGAGCCTGCTTCAAGGCTCTCCAGGCCCGGACCGGTGCGAACCGATCCGGGCCTTCGTTTTTTTCCGCCCTGCTTCACCGGAGAACGCTCCATGACCAAGACCCCTGCTCCAGCCCTCGTCGTCCCGATGCCCAAGCCGCGCAACCCGTGCGTGGCCGCGATGCGGTTCCGCCAGGCCGGTGCGCACCAGCGCGCCGGCGGCGCCGACCGCCGCATCGCCAAGGACACCCTGCGACGCGAGTTGTCCTCCCTGCACGACGGCGGCCGCGGCCGCCCTCCCAGCCCCTGAATCCACCTGATGCGGCGCCCGCGGAGCGGGACGCCGTGGAGACGAGCCATGAGCTTCACCCTGTACGACCTCGGCCGCGCGATCCCCGCCTGGGCCAGCGTCCCCCTCCCCGCCCCCCACCGCGCGCGCGAGCGCCTGGGGCCCGCCGACGCCCTGCGGCACCTGCTCGCCCAGGTCCTGCGAGGCGCCAGCGCCCTGCTGGCCCGCCAGGCGCGCGACATCGCCCGTCCGCTGCACGCCCGTCAACGCCGCGCGGCGCTGGCGCGCGACCCGCTGGTCGAGTTCCACGCCGAGGCCGGCGCCCCCGAAGGCGCGCTCTACGTGGACGGTCGCCTGGTGGGCTGGCTGGACGTGACGCGCCTGTGATGCCGGTCACGCCCCGCGCCCTGGTGCGCGGGGCGTCCTCTCAAGTCCTGCCGCGCAGAGGCCGAAAGGACGATCATGGGAAGTCCCCATCGATCGCCGCCATGAACGCCATCCCCACCTCCCCCGCCTTCCGCGTCCCCGCGGACGTGGACGGCTGGGTGCGCTATTTCCGGCTGGTGGAGATCCCGGTCTTCGCCAGCACCGCGCGCGCGATCGAGGACCTGCGCCTGATCGAGGACGACGTCGACGCCCGCATGCTCTGCGACGTCCTGGCCCGCGACCCGCTGATGGTGCTCAAGCTGCTGGCCTACGCCTCCACGCAGGGCTCGTCGCGCCGCCTCACCGACGCCGAGACCGTCACCGAGGCCCTGGTGCTGATGGGCATCACGCCGTTCTTCCGCGAGTTCGGGCCGCAGCCCACCATCGAGGACCACCTGGACGGCCAGCCCGAGGCGCTGGCCGGCCTGCAGGAGGTGCTGCGCCGCGCCGACCGCGCCGCCCGCTTCAGCGCGCTGTTCGCCATCCACCGCAACGACCACGACGCGGCCGTGCTGCAGGAAGCCGCGATGCTGCACGACTTCGCGGAGATGCTGCTGTGGCTGCACGCCCCCGCGCTGGCGCTGGAGATCCAGCGCCGCCAGGCCGCGGATCCGACGCTGCGCTCGGCCGCCATCCAGAAGGAGCTGCTGCACGCCGAGCTCAACGACGTGCAGCACGCGCTGATGCTGGTGTGGCGCCTGCCCGAGATCCTGGTGCGCATCACCGACGACCGGCAGGCGGAGAACACGCAGGTGCGCAACGTGCTGCTGGCCATCCGCATCGCCCGCCACACCATGCACGGCTGGGACAACGCCGCCATCCCCGACGACCTGCGCGACATCGCGGCGCTGCTGCGCCTGCATGTCGAGCCCACGCGCCAGCTGCTGCTGGAAGTGGACGAGGACGACGCGGGGTGATGCCTGCGGCGTCGGGTCCCCACCCGCGCCACCCGCGCCCAGGCCGGCTAGCATGGGCCCATGCCCGGACCCGACCGCCATTTCTGGCAAGACCGCTTCGCCCGCCACGAGACCCCCTGGGACCGCGGCGGCCCCGGCCCGCAGCTGCTGCGCTGGCTGGCGGACGGCACCCTCGACGCCACCTCGCTGCAGGGCGCGCCCGTGGCGGTGCCCGGCTGCGGCAGCGGCCACGACGTGGTGGCCATCGCCCGGGCCGGCCTGCCGGTGATCGGCCTGGACTACGCCGACGGCGCCGTGCAGCGCACGCGCGACGCGCTGGCGGCCGCGGGCGAGGACGTGCAGGCCCGCGCGCGGGTGGAGGCGGCCGACGTGCTCGCCTGGCACCCGCCGCAGCCGCTCGGCGCCATCTACGAGCAGACGTGCCTGTGCGCGCTGCACCCGGACCACTGGACGGCCTACGCCGCCAACCTGCACGCGTGGCTGCGCCCGGGTGGCCGGCTGCTGCTGATGGCGATGCAGTCGCCCAAGCCCGGCGCGGCAGAAGGCCGCGTGGAAGGGCCGCCGTACCACGTGCACATCCACGCGGCGCGCGCGCTGTTCCCCGAGCCCGCGTGGTCGTGGTCCGCCCCGCCCTATCCCGCGGTGCCGCACCCCGCAGGCTTCCACGAGCTGGCGGTGGTGCTCATACGGGCAGCACCCGTGGCGCTCACACGGGCAGCGCCGTCGTCCCCTTGATGCGCTCCAGCACGAAGCTGCTCTTGCAGTCCTGCACGCTGGGGTGGCGCAAGAGCGTGTCGCCGATGAAGCGTGCGTAGTGCGCCATGTCGGCCACCACGACGCGCAGCAGGTAGTCCATCTCGCCCGTCAGCGACACGCATTCCACCACCTCGGGCCAGGCCTGCACCGCGGCCTTGAACACGTCCATCGGGGTGCGCTTGTGGCCCTGCGTGGCCTTCTCCAGCCGCACGTTGAGGTAGGCCGTCAGGCCCAGCCCCACGGCCTCGGGCGCCAGCAGCGCCACATAGCCCGCGATGACCCCGCCGTCCTCCAGCCGCCGCACGCGCCGCAGCACGGCCGAGGCCGACAGCCCCACGCGGGCGGCCAGCTCGTCGTAGGTGAGCCGCCCCTCGCCCTGCAGCGCCTGAAGGATGCGTCGATCGATGGCGTCGAGCCCGGTTTCCGCGTTCATGAACCGCATTCTGCATGTTTCGTGCGCCCATCAACGCCCGCGCGACGCATATTGCAGCTTTCCTGCGGGGTCATGCACCCAGAATCGGCGCCAGCACCCTTCCCCTCAAGACGCTGGAGACCAACATGTCGTTCACCCCCTGGGACAACCCGATGGGCACCGCCGGGTTCGAGTTCATCGAGTACGCGGCACCCGAGCCCGCCGCCATGGCCGCCGTGTTCGAGAAGATGGGCTTCCGCGCCATCGCCAAGCACCGCCACAAGGACGTCACCCTGTACCGCCAGGGGCACATCAACTTCATCATCAACGCGGAGCCCGACTCGTTCGCGCAGCGCTTCGCGCGCCAGCACGGCCCCAGCATCTGCGCCATCGCGTTCCGCGTGCAGGACGCCAAGGCCGCCTACGAGCGCGCGCTGTCGCTGGGCGCCTGGGGTTACGCGCAGGCCGCCGGCCCGGGCGAGCTGAACATCCCGGCCATCAAGGGCATCGGCGATTCCTTGATCTACTTCGTCGACCGCTGGCGCGGCAAGAACGGCGCGCAACCGGGCGCCATCGGCGACATCGGCTTCTACGACGTCGACTTCGAGCCGCTGCCCGGCGCCGGCACCGACGCGCTGGCCCCCGAAGGCCACGGCCTGCAGTTCATCGACCACCTGACGCACAACGTGCACCGCGGCCGCATGGCCGAGTGGGCCGACTTCTACGAGCGCCTGTTCAACTTCCGCGAGGTGCGCTACTTCGACATCGAGGGCAAGGTCACGGGCATCCGCTCCAAGGCGATGACGAGCCCCTGCGGCCTGATCCGCATCCCGATCAACGAGGAAGGCAACGACACCAAGGGGCAGGTGCAGGAATACCTGGACCGGTATCGCGGCGAAGGCATCCAGCACATCGCGCTCAGCTCGTGCGACCTGCACGCCACCGTGGACGCGTTGCGGGCGGCCGGCATGCAGCTGCTGTCCACGCCGGACACGTACTACGAGCTGGTGGACAAGCGCATCCCCGGGCACGGCGAGGACGTGGCCGCGCTGCAGCGCCGCCAGATCCTGGTGGACGGCACGCAGCAGGAGCTGCTGCTGCAGATCTTCTCCGAGAACCAGCTCGGCCCGATCTTCTTCGAGTTCATCCAGCGCAAGGGCAACGAGGGCTTCGGCGAAGGCAACTTCAAGGCGCTGTTCGAGAGCATCGAGCTCGACCAGATGCGCCGCGGCGTCCTGCAGGCGTAGCCTGCAGGACGCTGCCGTTCCAGTCAGCATCACGATGGCCGCGCGACTTCGACGCAGGGAGGCAGCAGGCGCACCAGCGCCTCCCACACCCGCTCATCCTGCGCCAGCGCCACGTGCGCCACGCCGGGCAGCCGCCACTCGGCGGCCCCGGGCAACACCGCCGTCGGCACCGGCAGCACGATCTGGTCGCACTCGCTCCACCCGCAGGTGAAGCGCGCCCGCCGCTCGGCATCCTCCGTGGCGCCCAGCGCCTCCAGCCAGGGGCTGCCGGGCTGCATCTGCCGCGCGTTCTCGCCCAGCCCGATGCGCGCCACGCGCGTGCCGCGGTGTGGCGTGCCCAGGGTCAGCACGCGGTGCACGCGGTGGTCGGCGCGCGGCGGCATGCCACCGGCACCGGCACCCTTTGCCACCTCGCGCGCGACGGCCGCATCCTGCGCCCGCATCCACGCCCGCACGGCGAGGCCGCCCATGCTGTGCGCCACGACAACCGGTGCCAGCCCAGTGGCCGCCTCCAACTGCCGCACGGCCCCCTCGATCGTGGCCGCGTAGTCGTCGATGCTGCCGAACACGGGCTCCAGCGTCACCGCCACGCACGGCGTGCCGCGCGCGCGCAGCCGGCGCATCCACGGCGCCCACAGTGCGCGGTTGCAGATGAACCCGTGCACCAACACGACGCCGCGCCGGCCGTGCGCCGCCGGCGGCAGGAAGTCGGGAACGGCATGCGTCGCCCACGGCTGCCGCCACAGGAACGTGGGCACCGCCACCGTCATCTCCCGCGCCCACGCGCGTGCGAGCGTGCGCCACGCGATCGTCTCGCCCGAGATGCGCGCGTGCTCGCGCCGCAACAGCGTGAACTCGCCGGCCAGCACCAACGCGTGCCCGCCCAGCAGCGGCACCAGCAGCGCGGCGTGCCACCATGCCACGCGGCCGGCGTGGGCCACGGCCGCGATCACCGCCAGCAGCGCGCCCAGCCACAGCAGGGAGGCGACGCGCTGCAGGCGGGCGAGCATCAGGCGAGCACCACGTCCCGCCCCGTCAGCCGCTTCGCGAGGCCCGTGGCCAGGCGGTTGGCCAGGCCGTACACCGACAGCTGCGGGTTGGCGCCGATGCTGGTGGGGAACAGCGAGCCGTCGTGGATCGACAGGTTCTCCAGCTGCCAGTGCACGCCGTCCGGGCGCGCCACGCCCAGGGCCTCGGTGCCGCCCAGGCCGCAGCCGCCCATCACGTGCGCGCTCACCACGCGCGTGAGGTAGGGCACCATCGGCAGCGCCGCGATGCCGGCCCTGGCCGCGGCCCAGGACGTGTACGCGGACGCCTCCTCGTGCACGGGCGACACGGTGCGCGCGCCCGCCGCGAACTGCAGTTCGGCCATGTGGTGCAGCGCGCGGCGCGCCCCCGCCATCACGTAGTCGGTGAGCGGGTAGTCCAGCTCGGGCGAGCCGTCCTTCTTCAGCCGCACCCGGCCGCCGGGCGCCTGCTCGTGGAAGCCGTCGCGCAGCAGCGCCAGCAGCGCCTGCGTGTTCGGGTAGTCCTTCATCTGCGCCGCCTGGCCCTGGCCTATGCCGGCCAGCGTGATGCTGGTGATGATCGGGTGCAGCGGCGGCGCCTCGATCTTGAAGCCCATCTCGCCCTCGGGCGGGAACTCGTCGACGAAGTGGTCGGAATAGATCGACTGCGGCGCGCCCTGCCAGCCCTCGATGCGCTGGTCGAAGGTGGCCGAGGAGATCACCACCGGATGCAGGAAGGTGCGACGTCCCAGGCGATCATGGGGATCGGGCGCCTTCGACCGCAGCAACAGCGCCGGCGAGTTGATGGCCCCGCCCGCCAGCACCACGTGGCGCGGCACGATCTCGCAGGTGGCGCCGGTGGCGTCGCCCGCCAGGTCCACGGCCACCCCGCGCAGCCCGGTCACGCGGCCGCGCTCGATGCGCAGCTCCTGCACGCGCGTCTGCACCAGCAGGCGCGCCTGCCTGTCCAGCGCGGCGGGGATCGTGGTGACCAGCATCGACTGCTTGGCGTTGGTGGGGCAGCCCATGCCGCACGAGCCCAGGTTCCAGCAGCCCTTGACGTTGCGCGGGATGGCGGCGGCGCTGATGCCCAGCTTGAGGGCGCCGCGGCGCAGGGTCTCGTTGTTCTCGTTGGGCGGCGTGAGCCACGGCCCGATCGACAGCCGGCGCTCGGCCGCCATGAACCACGGGCCCATCGCGGCCTCGGTCATCTCGGGCAGGCCGAAGTGCTCGCGCCAGTAGTTGAGCGTGACGGTGGGCGTGCGGAACGAGCTGGTCCAGTTCACGGTGGTGGAGCCGCCCACGCAGCGGCCCTGCAGGATCGTGATGGCCTTGTCCGCGGTCTTGCGGCCGGCACTTTCCTGGTACAGCTGCGGGTAGGCCTCGGCCTCGTGCTGGTGGAAGTCGCTGCTGGAGCGCAGCGGGCCTTCCTCGATGATCACCACGTCCAGGCCGGCCTGCGTGAGCAGCTCCGCCGTGATGCCGGCGCCGGCACCGCTGCCGATGATGGCCACGTCGCACACCAGCCGCGCGGGCAAGGGGGCGTGGGGGCCGCCGTGCACGCGCCAGCCGCGGGCCAGGCCTTCGCGGATGGGGTCGGGCAGCTTGACCGGCGCGGTGGACGCGGCCAAGTCGGGCGGCGCGGCGCTGCCCACGGCGATCACGCCGGAGGCGGCCGCGGCCGGGGCCTCGGCGGCGGCGGTGGTGGTCGCGGCGGCGGACGCGGGATGCAGGGAATCGTTCATCGTCTCTTCGCAGCGCGTCTAGAAGTGCACGCGCGGGCCGGGATAGCCCATCGCGCTCCAGGCCGCCTCGTCGGCGAACCAGGCGGCATTGGTGAGGTCGCGCAGCGCGTGGTAGACCTGCTGGCGCACGGCCATCCGCGACACCCGCATGGCCTGCAGCACGGCCGTGATCTCGGCACGCGAGGCGTCCGCCCAGGACCGACGCAGGCCCGCGACGGCCCAGCGCCCGGGGGCGGCCTGCAGCAGCGCGAACAGGTCGGACAGCTCGCCCCGCACGGCAGCGGGCAGGCCGGCCACGGTGGCATCGAAGCGGCCCAGGTGGGCGTCCAGCGCCTGCTCGCGGGCCGGCCCGTCGGCAGGCAGCGAACCATCAAGCACCGCGTCGGCCACGCGCCGTGCGATCAGCCGGGCGCCATCGCTCAGGTGGCCCTGGCGCAGGCCGGGGGACCAGAGCGCCGCGCCGGTGCCGGCCAGCGCCACGGCCACGCCGGCGCCCACGCCCAGCTTCAGCAGCGTTCGTCGTTGGAGGGTCATGCGATCCAGTGTGGCACCGGCTGCGCGCACCGCCGTAGAGCGTCGCAACCAATCCGCATCCGGATCGACCCGGGTGCTGCACCGTGGCGGTGCACCGAACCGTCGTACGGCGTTTGATACGCTCCCCGCCATGAGCGACACGGGTTCCCGCATCCTGCAGCACCTCGCGGCCGTGGCCGCCGAACGCGACGCGCGCCGCGCCACGCCGGGGCTGGAGGCCGCCGCGCTCGCGGTGAAGACCTACCAGCAGCAGCGCTTCGGCCGCACCCACGCCGCCTTGCTGGCCAGCCCGCGGCACGGCCCGGCGGCGCGCTTCTTCCTGGAGGAGCTGTACGGCCCGCGCGACTTCAGCACGCGCGATGCGCAGTTCGCCCGCATCGTGCCCACGCTGGTGCGGATGTTCCCGGGCGAGATCGTCGCCACCGTCGAACGCCTGGCCGCGGTGCACGCGCTGTCGGAGCAGCTCGACTCCGACATGGCGCGCCGCCTCGGCGCCGCGCCCGTCACGCGCGCCACGTACGTGGCCGCCTGGCAGGGCACGGGGCGTCGCGCCGACCGCGAATGCCAGATCGCGCTGGTGCTGGAAGTCGGGCAGGCGCTGGACCGCTACACGCGCAACCCGCTGCTGCGCACCAGCCTGCGCCTGATGCGCGGCCCCGCGCGGGCCGCGGGCATGGCCTCGCTGCAGCAGTTCCTGGAGGGCGGCTTCGATGCCTTCGCCGCCATGCGCGGCGCCACGGAGTTCCTGTCCGCCATCGAGCGCGCCGAGCGGGCGCTGATCGATCGGCTCTTCGACCCGGCCGCACCCGCGCAGGCGTCCGGCCCGGTGGCCGAGCCCGACATCCTCGCCCAGCTTCCCTGAGCGCCCGCCCTCCCCGACAATCACCCACGATGACCGACGCCACCTCCGCTTCCGCCCCGCTGGCCCGTCCCTGGCTCACCCAGTACCCGCCCGGCGTGCCCGCCACCATCGCGGTGGACACCTACCCGTCGCTGGTGGCCCTGCTGGACGAGGCGTGGCACAAGCATGCGCGCCGCACCGCCACCGTGTGCATGGGCGCCACGCTCACCTACGCGCAGGTCGACGAGCTGTCGCGCGCGTTCGCGGCCTGGCTGCAGGCGCGCGGCGTGCAGCGCGGCGACCGCGTGGCGCTGATGATGCCCAACGTGCCGCAGTACCTGGTAGCGCTAGGCGGCGTGCTGCGCGTGGGCGCCGTCGTCGTCAACGTCAACCCGCTCTACACGGCGCGCGAGCTGCAGCACCAGCTGAACGACGCGGGCGCCACCACCATCGTGGTGCTGGAGAACTTCGCGGGCACGCTGGCGGACGTCATCGCCAGCACGTCCGTCAAGACCGTGGTGCTGGCTTCGATGGGCGACCTGCTGGGCTTCTGGAAGGGCCAGCTGGTCAACTTCGTGATCCGCCACGTCAAGCGGATGGTGCCCGAGTTCAGCCTGCCGCTGGGCGATGGCCGCAGCGTCACCCGCTTCAACATGGCCGTGGCCGAGGGCACGCGCGCCGCGCTCGCGCCCGTGGCCATCGGGCCGGACGACGTGGCGTTCCTGCAGTACACCGGCGGCACCACCGGCGTCAGCAAGGGCGCCACCCTGCTGCATCGCAACGTGGTGGCCAACATCCTGCAGAGCGAGGCCTGGTTCCGCCCCAAGCTGGACGCCCTCGGCGACCGCCCGCTCACGATGGTGTGCGCGCTGCCGCTGTACCACATCTTCGCGCTCACCATCTGCGGCCTGATGGGCTCGCGGCTGGGCATGACCAACCTGCTGATCCCCAACCCGCGCGACATCCCCGGCTTCATCAAGGCCCTGCGCGACACGCCGGTCAACATGTTCCCGGCGGTCAACACGCTGTTCAACGCGCTGGCCAACGACCCGGAATTCGCCAAGCTCGACTTCTCGGGGCTGGTGGTGTCCAACGGCGGCGGCATGGCCGTGCAGCGCGCCACCGCGGAGCGCTGGCTGCAGGTCACCGGCTGCCCGGTGGTGGAGGGCTACGGCCTGTCCGAGACCTCGCCCGTGGCCACGGTCAACCGGCTCGACGCCACCGAGTTCAGCGGCACGATCGGCCTGCCCATCCCCAGCACCGACATCGCCATCCGCGACGACGACGGCCACGACCTGCCTCTGGGCGAAGCCGGCGAGATCTGCATCCGCGGCCCGCAGGTGATGGCGGGCTACTGGCGCCGCCCCGACGAGACCGCGAACGTGATGACGGCCGATGGCTTCTTCCGCTCCGGCGACATCGGCGTCATGGACGAGCGCGGTTACATCCGCATCGTCGACCGCAAGAAGGACATGATCCTGGTGTCGGGCTTCAACGTGTACCCGACCGAGATCGAGCAGGTGGTCAACCTCCATCCCGGCGTGCTGGAATGCGCCGCGGTGGGCATCCCCGACCCGCACTCGGGCGAGGCGGTCAAGCTGTTCGTCGTGCGCCGCGATCCCACGCTGGCCGAGGAGGACGTGGCCGCCTATTGCCGCGAGAACTTCACCGGCTACAAGCGCCCCAAGGTGATCGAGTTCCGCGACGACCTGCCCAAGACCAACGTCGGCAAGATCCTGCGCCGCGAGCTGCGCGGGCCCGCCGCGTGAACCTGCCCACCGGGGAGGCCGGTCCGGTCGACATCCCCGGGCTGTCGGTCATCGAGCGCGGCTGGCTGTCGGCCAACCAGGTGGTGGTGCGCGCGTCGGGCCGCACGCCCGCCACCGTCATCGACACCGGCTACGTCGCGCATGCCCCGCAAACCCTCGCGCTGGTGGACCACGCCCTGGGCGGCGAACCGCTCGGGCGGGTCGTCAACACGCACCTGCATTCCGACCATTGCGGCGGCAACGCGGCGTTCCAGGCGCGTGGCGACGTCGACACCTGGATCCCCGCGCCCAGCGTGGCGGCCGTCGCCGCGTGGGATCAGGCGCGCCTCAGCTACCGCTACACCGACCAGCGCTGCGACCGCTTCGCCGTCGACCACGCGCTGGTGCCCGGAGAGCACATCGACATCGGCCCCGCGCGCTGGCAGATCCACGCCGCGCCGGGCCACGACATGGACGCCATCCTGCTGTTCGAGCCCCAGACCCGAACGCTGGTGGCGGGCGACGCGCTGTGGCACGACCGCCTGGCCATCATCTTCCCCGAGCTGGTCGGCCGCGACGGCTTCGGCCCCGCCAGCGCCACGCTGGACCTGATCGAATCGCTGCGCCCGCGCGTGGTGGTGCCGGGCCACGGCCCCGTCTTCAGCGACGTCGACGCCGCGCTGGCCGCCAGCCGCGAACGGATCGCGGCCTTCCGCCAGAAGCCCGAGCGCCACGTGCAGCACGCCGCGCGCGCCCTGGCCATGTTCCACATGCTCGAGGTGCGCCAGGTCGAGGCCGACGTGCTCGCCCGCTGGATGGTGGCCACGCCGGTCTACCAGGACGTCGCCCTGCGCGCGGGCCTGGACGACGCGGGCGCGCTCGACTGGGCGCGGCAGGTCGTCGACAGCCTGGTCGCGCAGGCCGTCCTGCTGGCGGAGGGCGACACGGTCCGCGTGCCTGCGGCCGCGCGATGAGCCCGATGCCGGACCGCCTGGTCTTCTTCTTCAGCGGCTTCGACCCGAAGGGCGCGAACTACTACCACCGCCTGCAGCGCGAGGGCGCGGAGATCCGCAGCGGCCTGGAGGACGGCGTGCAGGTGACGGTGGGCGCCCGCAGCAAGGTGGACCCGGTGGCCTCGGCCTGCGACGTCACCTGGTCCGACCCAGTCGCCCACGCCACCACGCGCCACCACTACATGCGCTGGGACGACGTCGTGCGCCGCTCCTGGACGCGCACGCCGCGGCAACTGGTGAGCGACTACGCCCACGTCTACGGCATCGGCCTGCCGGGCGGCGATTTCGCGCGCATCTGGCGCAAGTCGCGCGCGGCGTGGGGCATGGCCATCTTCCCGCTGGTGGTGGCCGTGCTGTCGCTGTCCATCGCCTTCACGCTGCTGTTCGCCATCCTGCGCGCCGACGGCGAGTTCGGCCTGGCCGGCTGCCTGGCCGTCGCCATCCCGGGCGCGGTGCTGATCTGGCGGATGATCGTGCGCCGCATCGACTGCGAGTGGCTGCTGCGCCTGTACGCCTTCACGCAGGCCCAGGCCGCCGGCAGCTTGCCGCAGCTGGAGACGCGCATGGACGCGCTGGCCGACTTCCTCGTGCGCACCGTGGAGGCCCGCCTGGACGACGCCACCGCCCCGCCACTGCGCGAAGTGATGCTGGTGGGCTACAGCACCGGCTCCACCGTGGCGGCGTCCGTGCTCGCGCGCGCGCTGCCCCGCCTGCGGCCGCGGCTCGCGCAGGCGCGCGCGGAGGCGCTGGCGCGCGGCGAGCCCGGCCCGGCGTTGTCCGTGCTGACGCTGGGCCACTGCCTGCCCATCGCGGCCGACTGGGCCGCCGCGCACCGCGTGCGCGAGGAACTGCGCCAGGTGGGCGACTGCGAGGAGATCACCTGGCACGACTGGTCCGCGCCCGCCGACTGGGCCGCGTTCTGGCGCACGCCGCCCTGGCCGGACGGCGCGCGCCTGCAGGGCGTGCAGCGGTCGCCGCGGTTCCACGCCCAGATGACCGAGGAGGCCTACCGCGCGCTGCGCCGCGACCGCCGGCGCATGCACCTGCAGTACCTGCGTCCCCCGATGCGCCCGGTGCCCGCCAGCGGCTACGATTGGTTCCGGCTCACCGCGGGTCCTGGCACGCTTGCTGCGTCCCCGGTCGCGGACGCGCCGCCGCCCTCCCCACGATGACGCATTTCTGCCCGCACTATCCGCCGCCCTCGCCCACGCGCCCGTCGCCCTGGCGCATGTTCTTCAGCAAGCGCCGCTCGTGGCTGGACGCGCTGTACGAGCGCAGCTACACGATGAAGATGGGCGAGGTGCACCTGCCCGGCGTCGACCTGTACATGGTCAACGAGCCCGCCCTGGTGCGACAGGTGCTGGTGGACGAGGCCCTGGCCACCTTCCCCAAGCACCCGATGCTCGGGGACGCCCTGCGGCCCCTGCTGGGCGACAGCATCTTCACCACCAACGGCGACACCTGGAAGCGCCAGCGCCGGCTGATGGACCCGTCGTTCGAGGCCGCCCGGGTCAAGCGCGTGTACGGCCGCATGCGCGACGCCGCCCGCGCCATGTCCCAGCGCCTGGCCGCGCTGCCCGCGGGCACCGTGCACGACGTCGAGGTGGAGATGACCCACGTCGCCGCCGACATCATCCTGCGGACCATCCTGTCCACGCCGCTGGACGGCGAGGGCGCGCGCGCCATCTTCGACGCGTTCGCGCGCTACCAGGAACTGGCCCCGCGCCTGATGATGCCGTCCTTCTTCGGCCTGCGCTGGCTGCGCCCCTGGTGGCAGGTGCGCCGCAGCCGCGCCGCCGCGGCCGAGATCCGCAGCCTGCTGGTGGCGCTGATCGGCCCGCGCGTCGAGGCCGCGCGGCGGCAGGAGGCGCAGGAAGGCACGAGCGGATCAGGCGACCCGGCCGAGGGCCCCGACGACATCCTCGCCTCGCTCCTGCGCGTGCGCGATCCGGCCACCGGCGAAGGTTTCACGTTCGAGGAACTGGTGGACCAGGTGGCCATGCTGTTCCTCGCCGGGCACGAAACCTCCGCCAGCGCCATGAGCTGGGCCCTGCACCTGCTGGCCAACAGCCCCGACGTGCAGGATCGACTCCACGCCGAGGCCGTCGCCCACCTCGACCTGGACGACGACGACCCCGGCCTGCTGCGCGACCTGCCGCTGGCGCGCAACGTCTTCCGCGAGGTGCTGCGCCTGTTCCCGCCCGTCGGCTTCCTGGCGCGCCAGTGCACGCGCGACCGGCTGATGCGGGACAAGCGCGTGCGCGCCGGCGCGTCCGTCATCGTGTCGCCCTGGTTGATCCAGCGCCACCGCGGGCTGTGGGCGCGGCCCGACGCGTTCGACCCGGATCGGTATGCCGCGGGTGGGGAGGACGAAGGCCTGGGTGCCGTCACTGGCAGTGGCAGGAATGGGCGCAGTGGCGAGGGCGACGCCGTACCTGACGTGCCCTCCGCCGCGGAATCCCTGCGCCAGGCCTACCTGCCGTTCGGGATGGGCCCCCGCGTGTGCATCGGCGCCGCGTTCGCGCTGCAGGAGGCGACGCTGCTGCTGGCCGTGCTGGCCCGCGACTTCCGCTTCGAGCCGCTGCCCGGCGACGTGCCCGAGCCCGTCGGGCGGCTCACCATCCGCGCGGAGCGCGGCATCCGCCTGCGCGTGTTCCGCCGGCGGGCTGCCGCGTCAGGCGACCAGGCCGTCGCCAGGGAGGCCGCATGAAGGAGCGCCTTGCCGGCTTCCTGCTGATGGGCTTCCTGGTGCCGCTGGCGATCAGCGGCTACCTGGTGCTCTGCTGGGTGGGCCTGTTCGGCCGCACCGCGCGTGGCCGCGCCGGCGTGCGCGCGCTCGATCACTTCGTCAACGCCACCGTCTTCGACGGCTATGCCTGGGAGTCCGTGTCCTCCCACGCGTGGCGCTGCCGCGACCGCCGCTGGGCCCGCTGGGTCATCCGGGTCACGGATGTGTTCCAGAAGGGCCATTGCCGCCGCGCCAACAAGCGCGAGCAGCCGCTCGTGGACCTGCTGGTGGCGCGTAAGCTGGACAAGCAGACGATCTTCTGAGCACGCCGTGACCGCTTCCTTCCCGGCAGACGCTGCACGGCCTGGCTGGCCCGGGCGGATGGGCCCGTCGTCCTCTGAAACCGTGCCGCCCGGCGCGTCCGCGGTCTCCGGCATGCTTACGGGGTCGCCCGGCGCTCCCGGGATGTCGGCGCTGACGGCGGACTCGCCTGGCGCGGCAGTGGGGCCGGCAGCCGGAGAGCGTTCCTCGGTGCGGCGCCGACAGGTGTTCTACATCGCCGGCTTCGACCCGCAAGGCCCGTCGCATTACCACCGCCTGCATGCCGAGGAGGCGCCGCGGCAGGCCCGCGTCGCGGGCTACGCGATGAATGTCGGCCCGCGTCGACGCGTGTCGGACATCGCCTCCGGCTGGCGCGTGGACGGCGAGTTCGAGGACGGCGCCGCGGCCGTCGCCAGCCAGCTGGAGTTCCTGCGATGGGACGACATCGTGCGCGCCCACTGGCCGCGCGCCCGCTGGCGCGTGATGCTGGGCGCCCTGGCCAGCACCATCCACCAGGTGCGCAACGGCGTGCTGTGGCGCGTGCTCAAGACGTCCTGGCCCGCCTTCGTGGTGCTGGCCCTGCCCCCGGCCCTGGTCGCGCTCCTGCTGGCCTGGGCCGGCGTCACGGTCGTGGCCTGCGCGGCGCTGCTGTCGCGCGGCTGGGCCCTGCCCGCGGTGGTGGCGGCAGGGACCAGCGGGCTCGCCTGGTGGGGGTTCGCCGCCTGGGCCGAGGCCAAGGTCCAGATGGCCTGGCTGATGCGCAGCACGCGCTTCATCCTGCGGCAGGCGCGGGGGGACGCGCCAGACCTGGAGCGGCGCCTCGACCAGTGCGCGGAGCGCATCGCGCAGGCCTGCCGCGAGCCCGAGTGGGATGAGGTGCTGGTGGTCGGCCACAGCTCCGGCGCGATGCTCGCCGTGAGCGCCGTCGCCAGGACGTTGTCCCGCCTGGACGCTGCGGGCGCTTCGGCCGCCCGCCCCGCGCTGCTGACCCTGGGCGAATGCATCCCGATGCTGTCCTACCAGCCCGAGGCGGCCGCTTTCCGCCAGGAGCTGGCCGCGCTGGCCACCGCGGGCGACCTGACCTGGATCGATGTCACCGCTCCGCCAGACGGATGCTGCTTCGCGCTGGTCGATCCCACGGCCGCGGCGCGCGCCGGCCACCCCCATCCTTCGGCAGCGTGGCGATCCCCCAAGCTGCTGTCCGCGCGCTTCGCGCAGATGTTCTCCCCGGCGGCCTACGCGCGGCTGCGACGAGATCGCCATCGCTGCCACTTCCAGTACCTGCAGGCTGCCGAGCGCGTCACCGACTACGACTACTTCGCCATCACCGGGGGGCCGATTCGCCTGCGCGATCGCTTTGCCTCGCACCGTTCCGTCGACAACTTCCGGCAATTCCAGTTGTTCGGCGGCCCCAGCCGATGAACTACCTGCTCGCGTCCCTGGGCAGTGCGGGGGACCTGCATCCCTACCTGGCACTTGCCCGGGCGCTGCGGCGGCACGGTCACGACGTCGAGCTGATGTCTAACGCACCCTATCGCGCGCTGGTCGAGGCCGAAGGCGTGACGTTCTCGCCGTTGTGCTCGCAGCGCGACCACGATCGCACGGCCAACCACCCTGATCTCTGGCACCCCGTCCGCGGCTTTGGCGTGTTGTGGCGCCATCTGGCGGTGCCCGCGATCGATCCGGTGCTGGAGCGCGTCCAGTCCTTCACGAGCGGATCGGAGCACCCGCCCGGGTCCGTCCGGGTGCTGGCCTCTCCCCTGGCGGTTGGGGCGCGCCTCGCCTGGGCGGCCCGGCGATTCCCCCTGGCAAGCGTCTACACCGCTCCCGCGAACCTCCGCCCGCTCGGCAATCCGATGTTCGTCGGCCCGTGGCAGGTGCCCGGCTGGACGCCCCCGGCGGCTCGCCGCGCCCTGTGGTGGGCATTGGACCGTTGGAAACTCGAGCCTTTGGCGCGAGACCTGGTGGCGCGGCGATGCGCGGACCTGGGTGCGCCACCGCCCACGGGTTCACTGTTCGGCCGATGGCTGCACTCGCCAGAGGGCGGGGTGGCATTGTATCCGGCGACCTTCGGCCCGGCGCCGCCCGCGCAACCCGGCACCGTCATCCAGCAGGGCGAATTCCCTCGGTTCCGCGCGTCCGCCGACGTCGGACTGCCGGCCGCGTTGCAGGCGTTCCTCGCGGATGGCGATGCCCCGGTCGTGGTGTTCGCGGGCTCTGCGCCCGGTCCCCAGGGCCGGGAGCTGCTTCGGTTGGCGTCCGAGGCCTGCCGCGCGCTGGGACAGCGCTGCGTCGTGCTGGCACCGGAGAATGCACTGCCATCGACCGGACGCTGGGCCAGGGGGCCGCAGTCGGACTGCCTGCTGCTGCCTCACGCGGCGTTGGCGGAATTGCTCCCCCACGCACTGGCTTTCGTCCACCACGGCGGGGCCGGCAGCTGTGCGGAAGGCCTGGCCGCCGGCGTGCCGCAGATCATCCAGCCATTCGCCTACGACCAGTTCGACAACGCCGCGCGGCTGCGTTTGCGCCACGTCGCGGACGTGCTGCCACCGGGGGCCGCGGCGCGCCTCGCATTGCTGAACCTTCTTCAGGGCGCGGCCTCCACCGCCCGACCGGCGCGGGTGGGCGCGCCCGACGCCGACGCCGCCAACTTGGCGGCCGTGGCGCGGTGGGAATCCTCGCGTCATTGACGCGTGGTTCGGCTGCAGTGATCAGCCTCAGAAAATCAGCCACAGGAAAGAGAGAAGCCCCGATCGCTGGGCGATCGGGGCTTTTCGGGATATTAGCCTGACAATGTCCTACTTTCACACGGGAATCCGCACTATCATCGGCGCAGAGGCGTTTCACTGTCCTGTTCGGGATGGGAAGGAGTGGGACC
>FTBV01001742.1_pt1 | contig 47838 bp, 38 predicted proteins | sample 1639281 | NCBI WGS metagenome assembly FTBV01 (sample SAMEA3914864, study PRJEB12502) | metagenome | biome: forest; material: soil | place: USA | collected 2012-03-12 | depth 0.3 m | reverse complement strand
GTGCAGCCCGACGAGATCTACAACCTCGCGGCGCAGAGCCACGTGGCGGTCAGCTTCGAGGAGCCCGAGTACACGGCCAACGCCGACGGCCTGGGCGCGTTGCGCCTGCTGGAGGCCATCCGCATCCTGGGGCTGGAGAAGAAGTCGCGCTTCTACCAGGCCAGCACGTCGGAGCTGTACGGCCTGGTGCAGGAGATCCCGCAGAAGGAGTCCACGCCCTTCTACCCGCGCAGCCCCTACGCGGTGGCCAAGCTGTACGCATACTGGATCACGGTGAACTACCGCGAGGCGTACGGCATGTATGCCTGCAACGGCATCCTGTTCAACCACGAGAGCCCCAACCGCGGCGAGACCTTCGTCACGCGCAAGATCACGCGCGCCATGTCGCGCATTGCGCTGGGGCTGCAGGATTGCCTGTACCTGGGCAACATGGCCGCGCTGCGCGACTGGGGCCATGCGCGCGACTACGTCGAGATGCAGTGGCTGATGCTGCAGCAGCAGGTACCGGAGGACTTCGTCATCGCCACGGGCGTGCAGGTGAGCGTGCGCGATTTCGTGCGCCTGGCCGCCGAGCGCGTGGGCATCACGGTGCGCTTCGAAGGGCAGGGCGAGCAGGAGGTGGGCATCGTCGATGCGGTGACGGGCGACAAGTCGACGATCCAGCCGGGCACGGTCATCGTGCGGGTGGATCCGCGCTACTTCCGCCCCACCGAGGTGGAGACGCTGCTGGGAGACCCCACCAAGGCCCGCGAGAAGCTGGGCTGGACGCCGCGCACCACGCTGGCCGAGCTGGTGGCCGAGATGATGGACGCCGACTTCGAGGCGGCGCGCCGCGACGCGCTGATCAAGAGCGCCGGCTTCAAGGCCTACGACTACCATGAGTGAGACGCTGCCGCGCGACGCGCGGATCCTGGTGGCCGGCGCCCGCGGCATGGTGGGGTCGGCCCTGGTGCGGCGCCTGGGGGTGGGCGGCTACACGCAGGTGCTGGCGCCGCTGCGCGGCGAGCTGGACCTGCAGGACGCGGCCGCCACGCGGGCGTACCTGGCGCGCGTGCAGCCGCAGTACATCTTCATCGCCGCGGCGAAGGTGGGCGGCATCCAGGCCAACAACACGTACCGGGCGCAGTTCCTGCACGAGAACCTGGCCATCGCGGACAACCTGATCTCCGGCGCCCACGAGGCGGGCGTGCAGCGGCTGATGTTCCTCGGTTCCAGCTGCATCTACCCCAAGCTGGCGCCGCAGCCGATCCGCGAGGACGCGCTGCTCACGGGCCCGCTGGAACCCACCAACGAGCCCTACGCCATCGCGAAGATCGCCGGCATCAAGCTGTGCGAGGCCTACAACGCGCAGCACGGCCGTCAGTACGTGAGCGTGATGCCCACCAACCTGTACGGCCCCAACGACAACTACGACTTGCAGAACAGCCACGTGCTGCCGGCCCTGATCCGCAAGGCGCACGAGGCGCGGCTGCGCGGCGACGACGAGTACGTGGTGTGGGGCAGCGGCACGCCGATGCGCGAGTTCCTGTACGTGGACGACCTGGCGGACGCCTGCGTGCACCTGATGGAGCGCGGCTACGACGGCCCGCTGGTCAACCTGGGCACGGGCGAGGACGTCACCATCCGCCAGCTGGCCGAGACGGTGATGGACGTGGTGGGCTTCCGCGGCCGCATCGTGTTCGACGCCAGCAAGCCGGACGGCACGCCGCGCAAGTTGCTGGACGTCTCGCGGCTGCATGCGCTGGGGTGGCAGCACCGCACGGGCCTGCGCGAGGGCATCGGGCTGGCCTACGCGGATTTCCTGAAGCGCCACTGACGGGAAGGGTGCCAGGCATCACCTTTCACCTGCTGCGCAGGTGCAAGGTGATGCCTGGCACCAGAATTCCTGCACGGATTCAGCCCCACCGTGCCCACACGGTTGTTCCTTACAATGCAGGGTTGGACGCACGACCGCCCCGGCCCGACAGGGGCGGCGGCGCCGATAGCCGCACATCGCCCGCCAAGGTCCAGGGCGCGGCACGCCTGAGGGAGCCCGCCAGAGTGAACACCCGTAACCATCCTGCCGCGCCCGCGGCCGCCCGCGCTCGCGTTGCCCGCGCCGCCCTGCTCGCACTGGCCGCCGCCGGCCTGCTGGCCGTTGCCGCCTGCAACCGCAAGGAGAGCGACGGCAGCCCGGCGCTGGCCAGCGTCAATGGCGACGAGGTCACGCAAGCCCAGCTGGACTTCGTGCTGAAGCAGGTCCAGGCCCAGCGGCCCAACATGAAGCCGGAGCAGGTCGAGGCCACGAAGAAGCAGCTGCTGGAGCGCATGGTCGACCAGCGCCTGGCCGCGCAGAAGGCCGAGAAGGAGAAGCTGGACCGCACCCCCGCCGTGGTGCAGGCCCTGGAGGCCGCCAAGCGCGAGGCCCTGGCCCGCGTCTACCTGGAGCGGCTGGCCAACGCGGTGCCCAAGCCCACGCCCGACGACGTGAAGAAGGCCTACGACGCCAAGCCGGGCCTGTACGCCCAGCGCGCCCTCTTCACCATCCAGAAGGTGGACATGCGAGCCCCGCGCGAGCGCGCCGCCGAGATCAGCGCCGACCTGGGCAAGGCCAAGGACGCGGCCGACGTCGTCAAGCACATCGAGGCCCTGAAGCTCGAGCACACCACCTCCAGCACCACGCAGTCGTCCGAATCGCTGGGGCCGCTGCAGGAGAAGTTCGCGGCCATGAAGCCGGGCGACACGCTGGTGGTGCCCACCGCCGTGGGCCTGTCGGCGCTGACGCTGCAATCGTCGACGCCGCAGCCGGTGTCGATGGAGCAGGCCGGCCCGGTCATCGAGCAGCAGCTGTGGAACGAGCGCAAGCGCGAGGCGCTGATCAACGAGGGCAAGTCCCTGCGCACCGGCGCCAAGATCGAGTACCTCGGCAAGTTCGCGGCGTCCGCGCCGGCCGTCGCGCCGATGGCCCCGACGGGGCCCCGCCCCGCCCCGATGCCCGCGCCCGCGCTGGCGCCGGCCTCCGCCGCGTCGCACTGATCCACCGGGCGGTTCCTCCATGAAGATTTCCGTCGTCGGCACCGGCTACGTCGGCCTGGTCACCGGGGCGTGCCTGGCCGAGATGGGCAACCACGTCGTCTGCCTCGACGTGGATCCGAAGAAGATCGCCACGCTCAACGCGGGCGGCATCCCCATCCACGAGCCGGGCCTGGACAAGGTCGTGCAGCGCAACGCCGCCGCGGGCCGGCTCGAGTTCACCACCGACGTGGCGCATGCCGTGGCGCATGGCACGATCCAGTTCATCGCCGTGGGCACGCCGCCGGACGAGGACGGCTCCGCCGACCTGCAGTACGTCATCGCGGCCGCGCGCAACATCGGCCGGCTGATGACCGACAGCAAGCTGGTGGTCGACAAGAGCACCGTGCCCGTGGGCACCGCCGACAAGGTGAAGGCCGCCATCGCCGACGAGCTGGCGCAGCGCAGCGTGACGCTGCCGTTCTCGGTGGCGTCCAACCCCGAATTCCTGAAGGAAGGCGCGGCCGTCGACGATTTCATGCGGCCCGACCGCATCGTCATCGGCGTGGAGGACGACCTGGCGGTCAACCTGCTGCGCGCCGTCTACGCGCCGTTCCAGCGCAACCACGACAAGCTGGTGGTGATGGACGTGCGCTCGGCCGAGCTCACCAAGTACGCCGCCAACGCCATGCTGGCCACGCGCATCAGCTTCATGAACGAGCTGGCGCTGCTGGCCGAGAACGTGGGCGCCGACATCGAGCACGTGCGCCTGGGCATCGGCTCCGACCCGCGCATCGGCTACGACTTCCTCTATGCCGGCTGCGGCTACGGCGGCTCGTGCTTCCCGAAGGACGTGCGCGCGCTGATCCGCTCGGGCGCCGACGCGGGCCGGCAGCTGCAGGTGCTGCAGGCCGTGGAAAGCGCCAACGACGCGCAGAAGCAGGTGCTGGTGGACAAAATCGTGCGCCGCTTCGGCGCGGATCTCTCGGGCCGCCGCATCGCGGTGTGGGGCCTCGCGTTCAAGCCCAACACCGACGACATGCGCGAGGCCAGCAGCCGCGTGCTGATCCATGAACTGCTGGCGCGCGGCGCCACCATCACCGCCTACGACCCGGTGGCGATGGACGAGGCCCGCCGCCTCTTCGGCGACGAGCCGCGCATCGCGTACGCCACCTCGCCCATGCGCGCGGTGGAAGGCGCCGACGCGCTGGCGATCGTCACGGAGTGGAAGGAATTCCGCAGCCCCGACTTCGCCCAGCTGCGCGCCACGCTGAAGACGCCGGTGGTGTTCGACGGCCGCAACCTCTACGAACCCGCCCTCGTTCGCGAAGCCGGGCTGGACTACGAACCCATCGGGCGTTGAGCAGCCCACCCTGGACAGGACGATCCTTGCCATGACCCGCACCACCCGCACCCCCCGCGCCCACGCGCCCCGCGTCACCCGCATCGCCCTGGTGGCCGCGGTGGTGGTCGCCGGCCTGGCGCTTGGCGCCTGCACCAAGAAGAACAAGGACTCGGCCACGCAGGCCGCGGCCAAGGTCAACGGCACCGAGATCACGGTGCACCAGATCAACTACGTGCTGCAGCGCGAGCGCGGCGTGCGCCCCGAGAACCTGGATGCGGCCAGCCGCCAGGCGCTGGAACGGCTGATCGACCTGCAGCTGGTGGTGCAGAAGGCCGAGAGCCAGAAGCTGGACAAGGACCCCGAAGCGAAGCAGGCGATGGACGCCGCGCGCCGCGAGGTGCTGGCCCGCGCCTATGGCGAGCAGCTGGCGCAGAGCGTGCCGGCCGCCACCGACGAGGTGCTGAAGAAGTTCTACGACGACAACGACATGCTGTTCGCCCACCGCAAGGTGATCACGGCCACCGACTTCGCGGCCAAGGTGCCCGCGGACAAGATCCCGGCGCTGAAGGCCAAGGTGGACGCCGGCGCCGGCAAGGCCGACATCGAGGCGTGGTTCAAGGCCGCCGACATCGTGCCGCGCACGTCCAGCGGCCCGCGCTCGCCCGAGCAGATGCCGCCGCAGATGGCGCTGGCGCTGACGCAGGCCAAGGTGGGCACGGGCCGGATGGAGTCGTCCGGCGAGCAGGTGCGCATCATGTTCGTCGACAGCGTGCAGGAGCAGCCGGTCACGTTCGAGCAGGCCAAGCCGCGCATCGCGATGATGATGGGGGGTGATTCGCGCAGGAAGTCGGTCGAGGCCAGCTTCCAGGCGCTGAAGACGGCGTCCAAGATCGAGTATTTCGGCCCGTATGCCAGCCTGGCCGCGTCGTCGCCCGCGTTGCCCACGTCCCGCGACATCATGGCCAGGCAGCAGTTCACGCCCGCCAGCGGCGGCGCGCGCATCGAGCTGCCGGCGGCTTCCGCCGCGCCCGGCGCGCAGGTGACGCTGCCGGGCGCCGCCGCGTCGGCCACGCACGTGGACGTGTCGCTGCCCCCGGCCACGCCCGCCACCCGCGTCAACGTGCAGCTGCCCGCCAGCGCCGGTGCGGCGGGCGTGCAGGTGCACCTGCCCGATGCGCCCGCCTCCGGCGCGCATCGTTGATCGGCTTGCTGCAAGCCTCCGTCGCTGTCCCGTTCCTGAAGTCCTGACCATGCCCGCGTTGTCGCCGCTCCTGTCCGCCCTGTATCGACTTGCACACGCGCTGGCGCACCCGCTGGCGCTGCTGGCGCTGGCCTGTGGCGTGGGCGCGTCGCTCGCGCCCGTGCCCGCGCTGGCGCAGGCCACGCCCGCCGCCGCGGCCGCGCGCGCGAAGGCCGTGGACGAGTACCGCATCGGCCCGGGCGACGCCATCCGCATCACGGTCTACCAGAACGCGGACCTCAGCCTGGAGACCCGAGTCACCGAGGCCGGCGTCATCAGCTTCCCGCTGGTGGGCGCCGTGCAGGTGGGTGGGCTCACCGTGGGCCAGGCGCAGGACGCCATCGCCAACGCGCTGCGCAGCGGCCAGCTGATCAAGGACCCGCACGTCAACATCGTCGTGGTGAACGTGCGCGCCAACCAGGTCAACGTGCTGGGCCAGGTCGCCAAGCCGGGCCGCATCCCGCTGGACGTGGCCAACATGCGCCTGACCGAGGTGCTGGCCATGGCCGGCGGCGTGGTGGCCGGCGCGGGGTCGGACACGATCGTGGTGCTGGGGCAGCGGGGCGGCCAGCCGTGGCGCCAGGAAGTGGAGCTGCCGCGTCTGTTCGCGCAGGGCGGCGCGGCGCTGGACATCGTGCTGGCGCCCGGCGATTCGATCTGGGTGGACCGTGCGCCCATGATCTACGTGTACGGCGAAGTGCAGAAGCCCGGGATCCAGCGGCTGGAGCGCGGCATGACCGTGATGCAGGCGCTGGCCGCCAGCGGCGGCGTCACGCAGCGCGGCACCACCAAGGGCCTGCGCGTCACGCGCCACGACCCCGACGGCCAGGTGCACACGTACGAGCCGGCCATGGAAGACAAGCTCGAGGACGGCGACGTGATGTACCTGAAGGAAAGCCTCTTCTGAGGCGCAAGCACCGATGAACCTCGCCCATTTCCTGGCCGTGCTGCGTGCACGGTGGCTGCCCGCGGTGATCGGCTTCGTGGTCGTGATGGCCGCGGCCGTGGCGCACGTCGCGCTGGCCCCGCGCATCTACCTGGCCCAATCCACGTTATTGATAGACGCCAAGCCTGATCCTGTGAGCTCGTTGCTCTATGGCTCGGGCACCTCGCCGGCACTGATCAATACCCAACTCGAGATCATCCGCAGTGATCGAGTCGCAGAACGCGTCATCCAGAACCTGAAGCTCACGGACGCCGCGGATATGCGGGCGATGTGGAAGGACTCGGCAAAGAATGGCATCGCATTGCAGGATTGGCTGGTCAACGTGCTGCAGAACGGCCTGGAAGCCCAGGTCGCGCGGCCGGGGAGCAGCGTTATCACGGTCGGCTACCACGCGATGGACCCGCGCTTCGCGGCAACGGCCGCGAATGCATTTGTCCGGGCTTACCTTGAGACGTCGATCGAGCTGCGCGTGGATCCGGCAAAGCAGTACTCAGGCTTCTTCACGGACCAGATGAAGGAGTCGCGGGATGCGCTGACCGCCGCGCAGGTGAAGTTGTCGAACTTCCAGAAGGAGCACGGCATCATCGGCACAGATGACCGGATGGACATCGAGACGGGCAGGCTCAACCAGCTGAGCACTGACTTGGTGACCGTCCAGGGCGAGCAGGCCACCGCCAGTACGCGCGCCGCGCAAGTGCGCGGCAACCCCAGCGAGTCTTCCGAAGTGCTGGCCAATCCAACGATTGCAGGCCTGAAGAACGATTTGCGGATGGCGGAGCTGAAGCTCGACGAGCTCACGGGCCGCTATGGCGACAAGCATCCGATGGTGATGGACGCGCGCGCGGCAGTGGCTGACCTGAAGGCCAAGCTGGCGCGTGAGACTTCGACGGTCACGACGGCGGTGTCGGGCAACGCCAACGCCAGCTCCGCGCGCGTGCAGGCGGCGCGCGCGGCCCTGGACGAGCAGCGGAACAAGGTGCTCGCCTTGAAGGAGCTGCGTGACCAGGGCAACGTGCTGGCACAGGACGTCGCGAACGCCCAGCGGTCGTACGACCTGGTGATGACCCGCGCCAGCCAGACCAACCTGGAAAGCCAGAACCGCCAGAGCAACGCCACGATCATCAGCCAGGCTAATGCCCCGGCTGAGCCGTCGTCGCCCAAGGTGCTGGCCAACCTGCTGATGGGCTTCGTCGCAGCCGTGGGCGTGGGCCTGGGCTTGGCGCTGCTGCTCGAGCAGTTCGACAAGCGCGTGCGCACCACGTCCGACGCGGTCGACTTCCTGGGCCTGCCGGTCATCGGCATCATGCCCAGCCCCACCATCAGCCGCCGCCTGAAGGGGCAACTGGCCCTGTCGCAGGAACGCGTCATCTCCGGCCGCCGACTGGCGGCTCCCGACAAGGGCCACGCCTGATGAACGACAAGATGGACCCCGACGTCGTGCTGGGTGACGGACCCGGCGGCGAGGCGGGCACCAGCCGCACCGTCCGCGCCATCGGCGAGCTGATCCAGGACGCGCGTAACCTCAGCGCCGACGACCTCGACCGCATCAGTCGGTACCAGCGCGAGCACGGCATGCGCTTCGGCGAGGCCGCCATCGCGCTCGGCCTGGCCGAGACGGAGGACGTGCTACAGGCACTGGCATCGCAGTTCAAGTACGCCTACGGCGACGACGAGCTGCGCTTGCGGGCGCCCGAGCTCGTGATGCTGAACCAGCCCTTCGGCCACCAAGCGGAGGCCTTCCGCGCCATCCGCAGCCAGGTGCTGATGCGGCTGGCTCCCGAAGGCAAGACGCAGCGCCGCCCCCTGGCCGTGGTCAGCCCCGACAGCAACGACGGCAAGACCTTCTTCACCGCCAACCTGGCCGTCGCCCTGGCGCAGCTGGGCGGCAAGGTGCTGATCCTGGACGCCGACATGCGCGGCGCCCGCATGGACCAGCTGTTCGGCCTGGCGGGCTCCACCGGCACCGGCCTGTCCGGGGTGCTGAGCGGCCGGGGCGGCAAGGGCGCCGTCCGGCAGGTGCCCGGCATCCCCAACCTGTACATCATCCCGGTGGGGGCGCAACCGCCCAACCCGCTGGAGCTGGTGGAGGGCCCGTCCTTCGGCATGCTGCTGCGCGAGGTGGCCATCAAGTTCGACCATGTGCTGGTGGATACCCCGGCGGGTATCTACGGCAGCGACGGCGCGGTCATCGCGTCGCGCTGCGGTGCCGCGCTGATCGTCGCCCGCAAGAACGCCAACAAGGTGTCCAGCCTGCAGGAGCTGGTGGGCACGCTGCAGGCAGGGCACGTGAAGTTGGCGGGCGTGATCATGAACGAGTTCTGATCGCGGCCTTGGCCTCGAGACCCGCATGAACGACGCCCTGCGCCCCTGGTTCGCGCCGCGCACCACGCCCTGGTGGGTGGCGCTGGCCGGCCTGCTGGCGCTGTATGCGCCCATGTTCTACGACCTGGCGCGCAGCATCTGGTCCACCGAGGAGCAGAGCCAGGGCCCCATCGTCCTGGCCATCATCGCGTGGCTGGTGTGGCGCTGCTGGCAGCAGCTGGACGACCCGCAGGCCTCCCCGCCGCGGCCCGTCGCCGGCTGGGCCCTGCTGGGGCTGGGCCTGGTGCTGTTCTGGTTCGGCCGTTCGCAGCGCATCCTCAGCGCGCAGACGCTCTCCCTCGTGTTCGTGCTGCCGGCCCTGGTGCTGCTGCTGCGCGGCCGCCGCCAGCTGGCGGCGGCGTGGTTCCCCGTCTTCTTCCTGCTGTTCCTGGTGCCGCTGCCCGCCGCGCTGGTGGATTCCGTCACCCAGCCCCTGAAGCTGGCCGTCTCCACCGTGGCCACCTCCGTTCTGTACCACGCGGGTTATCCCATCGCCCGCACCGGTGTCGTGCTGCAGATCGGCCCGTATCAATTGCTGGTGGCCGACGCCTGCGCCGGCCTGCACACCCTGTTCTCGCTCGAGGCCATGGGCCTGCTGTACCTGAACGTGGTGCGCCACGCCAGCTGGCTGCGCAACGTGCTGCTGGCCATCCTGATCGTGCCGATCAGCTTCGTCGCCAACGTGATCCGCGTGATGGCGTTGGCGTTGATCACCTATCACCTGGGTGACGAGGCGGGGCAAGGGTTCCTTCACGGGTTCGCGGGGATGGTGCTGTTCCTCACGGCGCTGGTGTTCATCATCGCCACGGACAGTGGGTTGCGGTGGTTGAGCCTGCGCACCGGACACCATGGAGGGGACGCAAATGTCGCAGGTTGACGAAGCGGGTGCTGTGCCTGTGCTGACGCGTCGTGCGGCCATCGCCGCCGCGCTGATGGCTGGCGCTGCCGTGGCTGGCCAAGCCATGGTGCCTACGAAGAAGATGGCCGCTTCGCGGGCCAACTTCCGCCTGGATACGCTCGTGCCCACCACGTTCGCGGACTGGAAAGTCGACACCACGGTGGCGGGGGCCATCGTGAACCCGCAGACCGAGGAAATACTCAACCGCCTCTACAGCCAGCTGTTGGACCGGACCTACGTCAATGGCAAGGGCCAGCACATCATGGTGAGCGTGGCGTACGGGGAGGACCAGAGCGACAACAGCGTGCAGATGCACTATCCCGAAGTGTGCTATCCGGCGCAGGGCTTCCAACTGCGCGAGATGCACAAGGATGTCATCGCCTTGCCGCAGGGCCCGCTGCGCGTCAAGCGATTGGACACGATGTTCGGCCATGCACGGCCTGAACCCGTCACGTACTGGACGATCGTCGGCGATCGGCAAAGCTTGGGTTCATGGGACAAGAAGCGGTCGGAAATCATCCACGCGTTCCATGGGGAGATCATCGATGGCCTGTTGTTCCGCATCTCCTCCATCGATCCCGACAAGACCGCTGCGTACGGCGCGCAGGATGCCTTCGTGCGAGAACTTGCGAAGGCCCTGACGCCGGACGCGCGCCGGCAGCTGTTGGGGTTGGCCTGAGGCGGACTCAATTGCCCGGGTGGCCGATGGTCCACCATGGAACAACGCCCTTGCCATCCAGGACCAGCACATAGGCGCCGTGCTCGTAGGCTGCCGCTACCTTTGCATGGCGGCCACTGCCTGTCCAGGCCACGACATCGAGTCCCGGCGGCGCGGTGATGGTGATCCTGCCGGCCGCGGGTTCCACCAGGTAGGGGGTCTGGTTGCCAGGCTGCGGCTGCGAACGTGTCGCCAGGGTGACGAATAGGTGGCGCGACGTTCCGACGGGCTTGCCATCCAAGCTTTGCGCCACGACGGTGGCGCTTGGCGTTGCGAGGTCCGTCTGCAACGGCCCGACGTCGATGTGGCGTCCTCCCAACCAGCCCATGGCAGCCTTGGTGAGCCGCGTGTCGATCACGAAGATGCCCGCCGCCCAGTCGTGCCGCAACTGGCCATCGTCGCTGGTCACGGCCGTCGCGCCAGCTGGTAGCAGGCCGCGGTCGGGGTCGCTCAGGAGGGTGGCGCCGGCCGGGACGGGGCGGGGATGCCACCACGGAAGCGCGGGCGTCGGCGGCGGCTGCACCAGCAGGCGGCCCCGCAACATGGCGGTGCGCAGCGCGAGCGAATTGCGAGGGCTGACGGCTCGGTCGAAGTACGTCGACGGATCGAGCGCCAGTACGTAAGTCGTGGACGACAGCGTGACGTGCGACTGCCGATAGATCAGTGCGGCCGCGGGCATGAGCGTTGCAAGTGACGGGTCGTCATGACCGTTCCAGGCCGACGGGCCATGCTGGTCCATCGGTTCCTGCGACCAGGCGTACTGCAACACTGCGGCCCAGCCCTGGTGCGCCGCGGTCGCCGCCACCAGCAGGGGCACCACGTGCCGATCGGCCACCGGGAACGGCTCGACATTCCACTCACTGACCGTCAATGGCCAACCCACTACCTGGGCCGCGCCCATCCAGGACGTCAGCGTGGGCGCGACCCCGGGGTCCTTCTCCAGCTGCGAAGGCCCGCCGTAGGCGTGAACGTCGACCACGTCGCCGGTCGTGAGTGCCGGCAGGGAGCTCAAGGGGTTGTCGCCCCATGAACTGGTCGTCGCTACAAGCGGCCTCAGGCCCACGGCGCGCAATGGATCGAGCTGGCTGACATCGAACGCATGTTCAAGGTCGTTGAGGAAGATCCTGCCAGGTCCGGGTTCCCAACTGCGCCATACACGATCCTTTGGCAGACCACTGTCCTTGGCGAATGCCTCGGCCTTGGCCATGTACCACGCGGTATGTCGGGGGACGTGCTTGTCAGGCAACAGCGAGTTGCCGAAATGCTGGGTGACGTCGTCCTCGTTCGTCAGGAGCACGAACAAAACGGCGGGATCCTGGAAATAGGTGAGGCCGGTGTGCGCGTTGCGGTGCGCCAGATAGTCATGCCCCAACCGCGCCATGGTGGACTGGATGCTGCCGTTCACGTAGGCATAGCCCTTCAGGTCAGCAGACCCCTTGTCGCGCTTGATCTCGTCGAATGCCTCGATGTTGTCGGCGGCGACAAGTGCCCGCTGGACATGCAGGTCGAGCCAGACATAAATGCCTTCCTGCTCCAAGCACTGGACCCACCAGTCGATGCGTTCCAGGGCGGCCTCGTCAAGGAGGGGGTCGGCCGGGGAAGCGCGCTTGCGTGAGAGCAGGTTGGGCGTGACCCATGGCGAGTCGTGATGATGGATCCGCACCAGGTTGATGCCAAGCGCCGCCATTCGATGGGCTTCCTGTCGCACCGCGTCATGTGGTGTGCCGAACAGCGCGTAGGCCGCGAGGTTGGTACCCCAGAATCGCGCGGGCGTGCCGTCCGCGAATTCCAGCCTTCCTTCTTTTGCACGAAGAGCGCCGTGGCGTCCGGCGGGGCGCGCGTCCTTCGATTGGAGACCCAGGTCCGGCGGCAGGTCTGCTGGCCCGAGCGCCAACGGCGGCCAGCCGGCGGCAGGGCCCCCCAACCGTTCCTGCAAAGTGGGGCGCACTTCGACGCCGCCACCCACTGTCCACGACAGGTGGATCACCTGATCGCCGGCGGCGATCCGGTCCTGGAAGAGGAAGGCCCGCAACTCGGACCTCCCCCCCGGCTCGAAATAGATCGCCGCCACCGGTTGCGAGAACGTCAGCTCGACATGTGGACCTGTGGCGGAGCCCCAGCGGAAACCCTTGCGGCCGGGCAGCAACTCGGGTTCGCCCAGGGTGGCGCGCGCCGCGCCGAGGTCGAAGCGGAAAATGAAGGCACCGCCCTGGAGGTCGTCCCGTGCCGCGGCGGCGGACACGGTGAGCGACTCCTCGATGCCCTTGTCAGTGCGCGTGGCGGTTCCCTGCAGGCTCAGCCCCAATTCCTTGTCGCGCCCCTCCACGGCGTAGCCGTTGAGCGGTGTGGGCGTCGTCCGGCCCGTGTATTCCGTCCAGGCCCAGTTGCGCTTCCAGACTGTGATCGCAGGCGTCATCACGACCGCGCCGCCCAATTCCAGCCTTGGCAGGCCAGTGGCCGCGTCCAGCGAGAGCCGCGCGGCCGGCGCGGAGGCGACGCTTGCACCCTGGAAAACCGCTAGCAGCACGAACAGCGTCTTCAACCAAACCACGCGTGCGCGCATGCGTCACTCCTGCAGGGCGCGTTCGAACAGCCGACTGGAGTGTTCCCAGCTGGATTCGCGGACCGTGTCAAGCGCGCCTGCCGACAGGCCTCGCCACTGAAGTTCCGGCAGTGCCAGCACCCGCAGCACCGCCGCGCTCAGGCCGGCCACGTCGTCCACCTCGGCCAGCGCACCGTTGTGGCCCGCGCGGATCGCCTCCTCAGGCCAGCCCGTCCGCGTCGACACGACGGGGGTCCCACATCCCATCGCTTCCATGGCGGTGAGGTTGAAGCCTTCAGCGCGGCTGCAACTGAGCCAGACGTCGCAAGCCGCGTAGATCTCGCGCAAGCGATCCTGCGCGGGATCGAGCTCCAACGTGATCCCCGCCATCCGGTCCCTGTACACGGCCGGGGGGGCGGAGCCGAAGGACCTGACGACCAGGTTTGGATGGACGGCGCGCACCCGTTCGATCACGGACAGCGTGACGTCGAATGCCTTGAACGGCACTTCGTGGAACAGCGTGCCTACGGTCGGGCTGGCCTGCTTGCCACGATCGGGTGCGTGGAACTGTGTGCGATCGATGGCATTGGGCACCACCGCCACATCGTGGTCGCCGTAGCGCTCCGCCATGACGCGTGCCAGCCAGCTCGCGACGGCAATCTTGCGCAGGGGCAGGCGGTAGGTGGCTTCAACGCGCTCGCGAGGCATGTGCTCGAAAACCTCGTGGTGTTGCACGAAGTACACCTTGCGTCCCTTGGACGCGGGCAAGGCCGCTACCCACTCGGCAGTCTCCCACCACGTGGCGATCACGACGTCGCTGTCCGGCACGTCGCGCGCCTGCACGGCGCGGCAGGTGCCCAGGATGTGACGATGGACGCCGGCCACCGACAAGTCGAGGTGCGAAGGTGGCTGGCAGGCGGCGGCCGGGCGGCTGCCGCCCAACCGCGCCCAGCGTTGCCAGAAACGGCCTGCGGCGGGCTCGGGCGGAGCGACGACGTGAACCTCATGCCCGAAGGCGGCGAGCCACTGCGCGTAGATGGCCACCACCCGGATGCCCCCCGACAGGTTCAGGGGTGGGCAGACGAACGTGATGCGCATGGGAGACGGGGCGGGATTTTGCGTGACATGGTGTCAGGCTTGCCCGCCGACGTGGCGGAACCAAGGGATTCTGGCACGGGGCCTCGGGCACAATCCGCAGTCCACACGGCCAAGCGACGGCCGCTCGCGCCCGGCCCGCCGTGACTCCGACCCCCCCCATCACCACGCTGCTCGTCAGCTACAACACCCGCGAATTGCTGAAGCCGTGCCTGGATGCGCTGAGCGCGTCAGAAGCGGCCATCGGTGCGGGACCGGTGATCATCGTCGACAACGCCTCGCGCGACGGGTCCGCCGACCTCATTGCCAGCGCGTTCCCGCAGGCCACGCTCATCCGCTCCCACCGCAATCTGGGGTTCGGCCGCGCCAACAACCTGGCGCTGCCGCTGCTGAAGACGCCGTACGTGCTGCTGCTGAACACCGACGCGTTCGTCTCGCCGGACACGCTGTCGGTCACTCTCGCGTTCATGGATGCCAATCCGGACTGCGGCATCCTTGGCGTGCGCCTCGTCGGCCGCGACGGCGCGCTCCAGCCCAGCTGCAGATACTTCCCGACGCCTTGGAACGAGTTCCTTCAGCGTACCGGCCTCTCGCGTTGGATACGTGCCCGCATGATCGACGACATGGCCTGGGATCACGCCACCCCGCGCGACTGCGATTGGGTGCCAGGCTGCTACTACCTCGTGCGGCGTGAGGTGATAGAGCAGGTGGGCCTGTTCGACCCGCGCTACTTCCTGTACTACGAGGAAGTGGATCATTGTCTTGCCGCCAAGCGGGCGGGCTGGCGCGTGGTCTTCTTCCCGCACACGCAGGTGGTGCACCTGGGCGGCGAGAGCGCGCTCAAGGACGGGCCCATCTCCGCCAGCGGCCGTCAGGTGGAACAGATCCAGTTCGAGAGCGCGCTGCTGTACTACCGCAAGAATTTTGGCCTGACGTGGGCCGCAGCGTGGGCCGCGCTGGACATCCTTGGCGACGGCATCCTGGCCGCGAAGGACGTCCTGAAGCGCCGAGGCGGTGCGGCGATCCGCGCGCACGCCTCGCGGGCAGCGTCGGTCGTGCGGCTCGTGGCGCACACGCGGCTGGGCGCGCGCCCGACGCGCTGAGGACACGGCATGAACGTCGGCTACGCGGTCAAGCTCCTGGCATCGTTCCTGGTGTTGTTGCTGGCCACGCGTGTGCTGACCGGCCGCGGCCTGCGCCAGGTGATGGACGAGCGCGACTGGCGCCTCGCGTGGTGGGCTCTGGCCGGAACGTGCGCGGTCGACTGCCTCTCCTTCACGATGCCGCTTTTCTTCCTCGTGCTGGCCGCATGGTCGATCTTCCTGGGGCATTGGTTCAGCGAGCAGGGCAAGGTGCGGGGCAGGGTGGTGGCCTATGCGCTCCTCGTCACCGTGTTGGGGCCGATGTTCCTCGACCTGCGTAATGTGGGCCCGATCCAGTACTTGCTGCAGTTGACGCCCTACCGGCTGATCGCGATCGTCCTGCTTGGTCCCGAGGCCATGCACCTGCTGGGGCGCAAGCACCGGGCGCCGACGCCGGGGTGGCTGCGCACCGCCGATCTGGCCACCTATGGCTTCGCGGCCTTCTGGATCGCGCGCCTGTACGGCGGGTTCTCGATGTCCATCATCGGGCGGGCGGTCATGGAACTGGCGCTCGACACGCTGCTGCCGTATTTCGTGATGTCGCGGGCTTGCTCGGACGCTTCGCTCCGGCGACGGGTGCTGTCGGTGGTCCTGCTCGGGGCGTGCTTCCAGGGCGTGGTGGGCATGGCCGAGACGGCGTCCAAGCACTACTTCTTCGCACAGTTGCAGTGGCTGTACCAGAGCACGTGGTTCCAGGCCGTCAACCTGATGCGCGGTTCTTTCCTTCGTGCGGAGGGTGCGTTCCTGGGGCCACTGGCGCTGGGCGTGCTGGAGATGTTCGCACTCGCGCTCTGGGTGCTGCTGAGGCCGGTGGAGGCCAGGAAGTCGTACGCGGTGGTTGGGCTGGCCTGCGCGGGCGGGCTCATCGCCACGTTCGGACGCGGGCCGTGGCTATGTGGTGCGCTGGTGTTCGTCGGCCTGGCGCCGCTGAAGCGCTGGGGTGGCACGCGGTTTCTGGCGATGGCCGTCGTGGCCGGCATCGGCCTGGGCGCCTTCATCGCCAGCGGGGCGGGCGAAGAGCTGATCGCCATGGTTGGACACATCGGCGGCGGCGGCGAGGACAGTGACTTCAACGTGCGGTATCGCCACGAGCTGCTCGACACGTCGCTGGCCCTGCTGCGGCAGAGCCCCGTGATCGGGGTGCCCAACTTTACGCAGTACATGGAGAACCTGAGGCAGGGCGAAGGCATCATCGATCTGGTCAACACCTACCTGATCGTGGCCCTGAACGTCGGCCTGCTCGGGCTGGCGCTTTGGCTGGTGCCCTTCGGCATCGTGCTGTTCCGGCTGGCCGCGCGCCAGCGCGCCGGGGATCCTGTCCTGGGACGCGAATCCGCCGCGTGGCTGATGCTGGCCATCGCGACGATGGCGGTGGTGTTCACGGTGTCACCCGTCTCCGTGATCCAGCCGTTGATGGTGTGGGCCGTGGCCATCGGCCTGGGCATCTTGGCTGATGGCACGGGCGAGCCGGTGGCACCGGCGACCTCCAGGCCCGGCGCCGTCCTGCAGTCCGCCCGCACTTGAGGCCCGCGACCGCCGGGGTCGCTACCGGCGATGGAACAATTTCACGATTGGCGGCCGTTTGCCGCCTTTTTCCGATTCAAGCTCGCGCGCGCGAGCTCGATATCGAGGCACGCTCTCGCCCTTTCGCTGACCCCGGTCGCGACCCTCAAGCAACGCCTCGATGTACGCCTCCACCGCCCTTTCCCCTCTCTACGTACGCCTGGCTGCCCTGATGTCGGCAGTCGCCCTCACCGCGTGCGGGGGCGGCGGTGCAGCCACCCCGGACGTGCAAGACGCGGGCCAGGTGGCGGATGCCGCGGCGCATGCGGCGTCCGCCCCGTCGGCCAGGACGCCGGCGCCCGTCGCGTCGTCGCCTGCCACCAAATCCCCTGCGCCTGCGCCTGCGCCTTCGCCCCTGCCCGCCCCCGCGCCCGCGCCCGCGCCTGTGCAGCACGCGCAGCGCCCGGTGGGCAACACCGGCGTCGGCTTCTTCACGATCGGCCGCAGGCTCTACGACGCCAACGGCATGGAGTTCCGCCCGCGCGGCGTGAACCGCGTGCATTGGGACAACGGATCCGTGGGCCTGCCCAAGAGTGGCGCGGCCGTGGAGCGCATCGCGATCGACTTCAACCAGTCGACGACCACCAACCTGAACATCATCCAGAACCAGATGGTGGCCTACCAGATCGTCCCGATGCCGGGCAACTGGAATGGGACCTGCAACTCCGATCCAGCCGTGCTGTCTGCCATCGTGGACACGTGGGTGGCGCAGGCCGCCGCTTGGAAGACCCTGGATCGCTACAGCATCATCAACATCGCCAACGAATGGGGCCCGCCCAATTCCACGGTCTGGCGTGATTCCTATATCACCGCGGTCGCGCGGATGCGTGCCGCCGGCTACACCGGCACGCTGGCCATCGACGCGGGCGGTTGCGGGCAGGACGCCAACGATCTGCTGAACTACGCAAAGGCCGTGCTCGCATCGGACCCGCAGAAGAACCTCGTGTTCGATCTTCACATCTACGGCTACTACGAGGACCCGAAGGTGAAGGTGTGGACCTTCGATCTGGAGACCACGCTAAACCAGCTGGGCAGCCTGGGGGTGCCGGTGATGATCGGCGAGTTCGGCCCCGGCAGGAACATCGGCCCCAGCGCCACGCTGGTGACGCCGCAGCGCGTGATCTCGCTGGCGGAGAAGAACGGGCTGGGCTGGCTGGCTTGGGCATGGGATGACAACAACCTGCCGAACTGCCGCGCCGACAACAACTGGTTCAGCCTGACGCTGCAATGCGGCACGTACAACTCGAACGCAGACCTCACCCTCTTCGGCCTGGGCATCGTTCCGGCGCTGCAGAGGATGGCCGTGAAGGCGACGTCGTTCAACTGACATCGTGACGTCCTGAACGAGGGCACCCCGCCGGGAGGCGCGGTGCCCTCGGTTTCATGGGGGTACGCCGCTACACTCGGCGGCCTTTGCAGCACGCGCACCATGACCGATTTCCGCTCGACAAGCCAGCTCGCCGAAGACGCCACGCGCACGATCAAGAACGCGTTGCGTGGTGCGCGCCAGTGCGCGCTCGTTGACTTTCCCGATCATGGCAATGTTGGAGACAGCGCGATCTGGTCGGGCGAGATCGAAATATTAAAGTCCCTCGGAGTGACGATCGCATACGTGTCGAACCTGCACTCCTTGTCGGCAGGAGTGTTGAACAACGTACTCGACGCAGACGATCCCGTTCTCATCCACGGGGGAGGGAACTTCGGTTCGGTGTGGCCCGCCCACCAGGAGCATCGGCATCGCATTTTGAGGGAGTGCCGCGGTCGCCCTGTTATTCAACTGCCGCAGAGCGTGCATTACGCCAAGCCGGCAGATGCCATGGAAACGCGTGACCTGATCAAGATGCATGGTCAGTTCACCATGATGGTTCGCGATGAACCGAGCAAGGAATTCGTCATCGCCCAGCTCGCGGTGGACGCGACGCTTTGCACCGATTCCGCACTTGCGCTGCATTCGAGGCTCATGCGGCGCAAGCCTCAAGTGGACATCCTCGTACTGGCGAGGACGGATAAGGAGCGAAGGGACGACGGTGCGGCGACTCTGGCATTTCCCGCAGACGTGCACGTGCAATTTGCCGATTGGGTGGACGACCCGAGTACCCTAGGTTCTGTGGCGGCGGGAACGATCTGGCCTCGAGCGTCAGGTCGCCTCACGTCGCTGCCGGGGTTCTTCAGGGTGCTTCGCTGCGCCTGGGATGCAGCCGCGAATGCGCGCGTGACGCGTGGCTGCAACCTTCTCTCGCGCGGGCGCGTCGTCGTTACGGATCGCCTTCATGCGCACATCCTTTGCACGATGTTGGGGATCCCTCACGTCGTGATGGACAACAGCTACCGCAAGGTCGGCAACTTCATCGACGCCTGGACCGCCGGAAACCCACTGGTGCACCGTGCCACCGATGCCGAGCACGCGGCAGCTCTCGCCGTGCAGCTGCTAAGCGCGTGAGGAAGACCGCTTGAGAGGTACCAGGGCGACGGCCTTCCAGGCATCCAACGAGGTGGGATGAGCACGGAGCGCCGCGGCCGCGGCGGCGAGGGCGCGCGCGCGCTCGCCCCTGGCATGCAGGCGCCAAGCCTCACCCACGAGCAGGCTGGCGATGTGCTTGCCGGCCCCGTCCACGACGTCGCCTCTGGCCGGCGGGTTCGGCGCTTCGCCACGCATCAAGGCATCGCTGCCGGTGTGCAGGCGCTCGCGGCTCATGGAGCGTGCGGCCGCTTCGAAAAAGCGGCGCAGGTTGGACGGTTGAGTGTGGGTGGACGATGCACCGTGCAGGCGGTAGGCGTACGTGCTGCCGGGCAACCACCCGATGCTGCCAATGGCGGCGAGACGAAGGGTGAAGTCGATGTCTTCGGCGGTGACGAAGTAGGGCCGGAAACCGCCAACGCGTCGAGCCGCGTCGGCGCGGATCGCGAACGTGCACAGGCTGGTGCTCAGGCTGCCCTCCAGAAGCAACGCCTCCACGTGCGACGCCTGATCATGCCTCGACGCCAACATCGCGACGGGACGCCCGTTTGCGTCGATGGTTGAGAAGGGGCCGCAGACGGCGATGTGCCGAGGATGTGCGGCCAGCCAATCGAGCTGGCGCGGGATCCGGTCCTCCGCGAACAGGTCATCGGAATCGCACCGCATCACGATCGCTCCGCGCGCCTCGGCAAAGCCGAGGTTCATGGCGGCCGCGATGCCCGCACGCGGTCCGTCGATGACACGGATCCGCGTATCCGCCATGCGCGCGAGCGCTTGTCGGCTGCCGTCCGTGCTGCCGTCGTCGATGACGAGCAGTTCGACGTCGAGCGAGCCGGCGGAGCGCAACACGGAGGCTACCGCGGGCTCAAGGAAGCGGCCGGGGTCGCGCATGGGCATCACGACGGTTAACGGGTTCTTCATGGCGCTTGATCAGCCACAGGTGCCTTCTTGAAGGACGCCACCGTGAGCAATCGCCAGGCGCCGGCATCCAGGGGATCGATCGCCACAGCCTTCCGACCGTAGGCCCGCGCCGTTGCGGCGATGCCCGCGGACCAGGCCATCCAGCCATACCGCAACGCGAACTCGAGCCGCGACGATCGGCTCTCTCCGACGCGCCAGGGTGCGGCGCCCTCGAAATGCTGGTCCACGAGCCCGCGACGGCTCCAAGCGGCACGGCAACTGCGCTCGGCCGCGTCGCGTTGTCGGCCCAGCGCTGCTTGGCCGCTGATGGATCCCGTGTGGACGCGGTACCGGATGACGGGTACCGGCAGGTTGGCCAACTCGCCGACCTCTGCCAGGCGCAGCCACAGGTCCAGATCTTCGGTCGGATAGAAGTCCTGCCGATACCCGCCCGCCTGACGAATCGCATCGACGCGCATCGTCGCGGCGGGGGGGCAGATGGCCGTATGGCCTTTCAAGGACAGCGCGTCGATTTCAACGTGCCGCGCAGGTGCGGAGAGTGGCGCGATGATCCTGTCGACTTCGTCGATGAGCCAGTGGCCGCCGCCCACGCAGACGACCTGGGGGTGCTCGTCCAGGAAGGCCACTTGGCGCTGCAGCCGGTCCGGCAATGCGACATCGTCCGCGTCCATGCGCGCGACGAGCGGCGCGCGTGCGCACGCGACTCCTTCGTTCAAGGTCGCGACCAATCCTCGATTCTCACGCTGGATCAGCCGCACGCGCCGGTCTCGGTGGGCCGCCTCGCTTGCCACAGCCGCCGAATCGTCTGTCGACCCGTCATCGATGACCAAGCACTCCAGATCGGTGAACGTCTGGTCCAGGATGCTGCGCAAGGCTGTCGCAAAGAACTTGCCGCCGTTGAACACCGGCAGCAGGACCGTCACGCGAGGCGCACCGTTCCGCATCATCAAATCACCAAGGCGCGCCAGCTTCCGAACGCGAACACGTACGCCGCCAGCAGTACGCCCAGAACGATGGGAATGGCGTCCGTCTTCGGTTGGAATAGCCCCAGGCGCCGATACAGCAGAGAATTGATTGGGTACATCACGAGGCCGGTCATCGACGCGCCCGTGACGAGGCCGATCGGACCCGCCAATGTGGCACCCGTGATGGTCAGCGTGGCGATGACGGCGACCTGGATCGTCAGAAGGAACGTGCTCAATGCGGGACGCCCCATCGCCCACAGCACCCCGGTGTAGCTGGCGCCGAGGAAGCTGAAGAACGTGCCCGTCGCCTGGATCTGGAGGAACGCGCCTGCAGCGCGGTACCTTGGATCGTAGAACCAGGCCACCAATTGATCACCGAGAAAGGCGAAGAGCATCGCGACGGCGCACCCACCCAGCAGCTGCAAGCGGCGGGATCGCTCGACCACTGCGGGCAGGTCGTGCGGACGCTCTCGGCAGACCTCTGCGTACGCGGGAAAAAGGACGCGACCGCTGACCTGCTGGATCGCGTTCCACACGACCAATGCCAATGTGGTCGACAGAACGAGCAGGCCCACGACCTTGGGCGTCACGAGCGCTGCGTTCAGCAGGTTCCGGCCCTCGCCGGACAGGAACGTGACCGCCGATGACACCATCACCCATCCCCCGAAATGCCAGACCTCCTGCACGACGCCACGATCCCATGCGAAGCGATTGCCATGTCCTGCCAGCAGCAGGTGACTTGCCAGCGTCATGGCCAGCGCGTTCGCCAGATTCCCGGCGACGAGCGCCCAGGGCGTAGGACGCACGAGCGCCCAGGCCAGCATCGTGACAATGCCCACGCATTGGCAGCCCAGTTCCATCAGTGTCAATCTGGCGGCCTGGATCTGGCGATTCACGAGGGCGACCTTGGTCGACGCGAAGCCGCTGACCATCGCGGCGACGCCCATGGCCGGGACAAGGGCCACAAGCGCCGTCTGATGGTAGGCGCGGGCGACCATGGGCGAGGCCACCAGCATCACGAGCAACATGCCCGCGCCCTTGGCGACCTGCAGTGTCCAGATCGTGTCCAGGAAGCGGGCCTCATCGCCGCGGTGGCTGCGCACGACGCTTTGGGACAGCCCGACGTCCGACAGCAGGTTGACCGCCGCCAGGATGGACTGAGCGATCGCCATCAGCCCGAAAGCCTCGGGAAATAGCAGGCGAGTCAACCAGAGGTTGCTACCGAAGCGGAGGATCTGCCCTGCGATGTTGCCCAGCAACGTCCAACTGCCTGCCGCGAAGACGCGGGATGCCAGGCTCGGCCGTTGGCTGGGGATCGCCGGAATGGCCGGGGACATAAGCGTGGTGGACGTTCGTCGCTGTCCGCGGGGAGCGCTGACAGACGGGTCGCGATGGTATCAGGTGCAATACCAATGGCGCCGCGTGCAGTCCTACCGTTCGTGACACTGGTCATGAACCCGCCGGGCACGTGGCGCAGGGCACAATGTTTCCGCCCCGCCCGGGTTCCCAGATGCCAGTGCCTCACGATTTCGACGCCGCGCATGCCGCCTCGCTGCGCGGCAGGGAGGATGCCGTCCTCCACTCCGCACGGTCGCCATCGCCAGAGCCGTCTTTGTCGCGGGTCGGCCTGGGGTTGGTCGTGATCGGTCGCAACGAAGGCGAGCGGCTGCGGCGGTGCCTGCAGTCGGCGCGTGGCCTCGGCGCCTGCGTCTATGTCGACTCTGGATCCACGGACGGCTCCACGGCGCTCGCGCAGTCCTTTGGTGCGGACGTGATCGAGCTGGATGCGTCCTTGCCGTTCACCGCCGCACGCGCGCGCAATGCGGGCGCGCGGCGCCTCGGGCAACTCGTGCCGCAATTGCAGGCCATCCAGTTCATCGACGGCGACTGCGAGCTGTCCCCGGCGTGGCTCGAGGACGCGCTGGACGCGCTGGCGGCGCATGCGGACGTCGCGGCCGTGGCCGGGAGGCTGCGCGAGCGGCACGTGGATCGCTCGATCTACAACCAGCTGTGCGACATCGAATGGGATACACCCGTGGGCGAGGTGCGATCGATCGGCGGCATCGCGATGATCCGGGCCGCAGCGTTCGTAGCCGCCGGAGGCTTCCGCGAGGACTTGATCGCCGGCGAAGAGCCGGAGCTCTGCGTGCGTCTGCGCGCCGCCGGCGGCCGGGTGCTCCGGCTGCCCCACGACATGGCCTGGCACGACGCCGCGATGACGCGCTGGACGCAATGGTGGCGGCGCACCGTCCGGGCGGGGCACGCCTTCGCGGAAGGCGCGTCGCTGCATGGCGCGTCGCCCGAACGGCATTACGTGGCGGAGACGCGTCGTGCAGCGCTGTGGGGGCTTGCCTTCCCGTGCGCGGTGGCAGGGCTGTGTGCGGTGACGCCCCTGGCGCCATTGCTGCTCCTTGCTTATCCACTGCAGGTGCTGCGGTTGGGCCTGCGCCGCGCCAGGCAAGGCGCGCCCGTGCCATGGCACCAGGCGTACTTCCTGATGATCGGGCGTTTCGCCGAAGGCTGGGGCGTATTGAAATTCCATCTTTCCAGATGGTCGGGGCGGCGAAGTGGACTCATCGAATACAAGTGACCTGCCCGGGCTCGGCTACCTGATCAACCAGTACCCGAAGGTCAGCCATACATTTATCCGTCGCGAGATCGCCGCACTGGAAGCGTCGGGAACGCACGTGCGCCGTTTCGCCATCCGCGGATGGGACGCAGACGTGCCGGACCCCGAGGATGCCGCTGAGCAGCGGCGCACCACCTACCTTCTGCAGGGTGGGGCCTCGCGGCTCGCGCTGCAGGCCGCCGCCTGGATGCTTGCGCACCCGCGGCGGGCCTGGCGCGGGTGGCTTCGCATGCGGGCCCTCGCACGCGACGCTGCCAGGCCCTGGCCGTGGCACCTTGCCTACCTGGCCGAGGCCTGCCGGTTGGTTAGTGCCTGCGAGGGCGGCGCCATCCGGCACTTGCACGCCCACTTCGGCACCAATGCCGCGGAAGTGGCCGCCCTGGCCCATGCGATGGGGGGGCCCAGCTACAGCTTCACCGTGCACGGACCGGAGGAGTTCGACGATGCACGTGGGTTGAAGCTGGCGGAGAAGGCAGGGACTGCGACCTTCGTCATCGCCGTGAGTTCGTTCGGGCGCAGCCAGCTCTACCGCTGGCTCTCGGCGGGTGACTGGCCCAGGGTGCACGTCGTTCATTGCGGCATCGACGCGGCATTCACGGAAGGGGCCGGGCAGCCGGTGCCCGACGTTCCCCGATTCGTCTGCGTTGGCCGGTTGTGCGAGCAGAAGGGCCAGCTGCTGCTGATTGACGCGGTGGCCACGCTTCGGTCGCGCGGCTTGGCCTGCCACCTGGTGCTGGCGGGCGACGGGGAGTTGCGGCCGCAGATCGAGGCCGCTGTGTTGGCCGCAGGCCTTCAGGACGCGGTGCACATCACCGGATGGATAGGCTCCCAGCGCGTGCGCAGCGAGATCCTCCAGTCACGCGCGCTCGTGCTGCCCAGCTTCGCCGAGGGCTTGCCGGTGGTGTTGATGGAGGCGTTGGCACTGGGGCGTCCGGTCATCTCCACGTACGTCGCCGGCATCCCGGAGCTCGTTCGATCCGGAACGGAAGGGTGGCTCGTGCCGGCCGGCGACGCGCGGGCGTTGGCCGGCGCGATGGCCGACGCCTTGCTCATGCCAGCAGCGCAGGCCACGCGCATGGGCGCTGCCGGGCGCGAGCGCGTGGCCGCGCGGCATGCCATCTCGAACGAAGCGGCCCGGCTGAAGACGTTGTTTCGCAGCGTGCTGGCCCGGCCGGACGAGGGCGCGCTGACATGATCGCCCTGTGGCTCCTGGTGACCGCCTTGGGGGTTCCCGCGACCCTGTCGACCTTGGTGGTGGCGTGGCAGCTCGCCCTGGCGGGCGCGCGCCCACGCGACGGCGCACCCGTACGGCCCTCCGGCCTGCGCGTGGCCGTGATCATCCCGGCGCATGACGAGGGCGCGGGTATCGCCGGGGTGGTCGGCGACATCCTGCCGCAGCTGCAAGGCGGGGATCGGTGCCTGGTCGTGGCTGACAACTGCACCGACGACACCGCCACGCGGGCGCGCATCGCCGGGGCGGACGTTGCCGTGCGCACGGATGCGGACCGTCGCGGAAAGGGATTCGCGCTCGCGCATGGCCTGGCCGAGGCCACGCGCGCCGACGCGCCAGATGCGGTCCTGCTGTTCGATGCAGACTGCCGCGTGGCGCCGGGGGCCGTTGATGCCTTGCTCGGGCAGTTGCACGCAAGCGGCCAGCCGGTCCAGGGGCTGTACCTGATGCAATCGCCACCCGGCGCAGGGGTGTCGCGACGGTTCGCGGAGTTCGCATGGCGGATCAGGAACCAATTGCGGCCCCGGGGATGGCATCGACTGGGATGGCCATGCCAATTGATGGGTTCCGGCATCGCCATGTTCACTCACCAGATGCAATCCATCCCTCTGGCGCACGGATCGATCGTCGAGGACATGCAGATGGGCCTGGACCTGGCGCGCCAGGGTGCGGCCCCAAGCTTCTGCGAAGCCGCGCTCGTCACCAGCAATTTTCCGGAGTCCGACCAAGGGGCCGAGACGCAGCGCACGCGCTGGCAGCACGGGCATTTGCACGTGTTGCTCTCGGAGGGGCCCCGCCTGCTGCGGCACGGGCTGCTGCACGGGCGCGGGCACGCGGTGGCGATGGCGCTGGACCTCATGGTGCCGCCACTGGTCTTGCTGGGCCTGCTCGACGTGGGCTTCGCGTGCGCCGGAGGCTTCGGCGCGGGCCTAGGCGCCGGCAATGTCTGGTGGCTGACCAGCGTGCCGCTGCTCCTGCTGTTGCTGGCGGTCGGCCGCGCATGGCACCTCGCGGGCCGCGAGCTGGTGGGCGCTCGGGAACTGCTGGCGCTGCCGGGGATGATCCTGGGCAAGTTACCGATGTACTGGCGATTCCTGTTCCGCCGGGAGACCCGATGGATACGCACCCGTCGCGATTGACCAGTCCCCGCTACACCTTCCCCGATGGCCTGCGCGGCATGGCCGCGCTATGGGTCGTGCTGTTCCACCTGTCGGAGGGGCACCACATCGATACGCTCCGGCGGATGCTGCCGCGCGTGGTGGTCGAAGTCGTCTTCGACTGGGGCGACCGGGGCGTGGCCGTGTTCTTCGTGCTGAGCGGCTTCGTGATGGCCCTGACGGCACGCCGCATCCTGTTCACTGGCAACGTTGCCGCGCGATTCGTGGCGCGGCGCCTGGTCCGGCTTGTGCCGCCCTACTACGTCGCCGTGGCCATCTCGCTCGCGGTGCTGGCGGTGAAGAGTCATTCCGGCCAAGGCGTGCCCCCTGTGTCGATCGGGCAATTGCTGGCGCATGCCGCCTTTCTGCAGGATGTCCTGGGCATTCGCCACCTGAACCCCGTTTACTGGACGCTGTGCATCGAAGTGCAGTTCTACGGCGCGTTCGCCCTCTTGATGGCTCTCGCGGACGCGATGTCGCGGCGCGGCTGGCGCCACGCGAGGCTCGCTTGCGACCTGGGCATGGCGATCGTGGTGCTGGCCTGGCCCGCCGGGGTCTTGCAGACACCGGGATGGCCCGGTTCGTTCCTGCCGTATTTCGCGTTGTTCATGGCCGGAGCGCTGGTTTCGCAGGCTGGCGAGGCGGGTGCACGCCGGTGGCTGGGATTCGCCTTCGCCATCGGGCTGACCTCGCTGGGCGTCGCTCGCAGCGACCCGTTCGCCGTGACGGGCGGCGTGACGGCGGCCGCGCTGGGCCTGGCAACGCAGGCGGGCGCGATGGGCACCTGGATGTCCGCGCGACCCTGGCAATGGCTGGGCTCGATCTCCTACAGCCTGTACCTGGTCCACAACCCGGCCACCGGTGCCACCAACCGCCTCGTCGCCCGCTGGCTACCTGCCGGCGGCGCGTCCGCTGAACTGCTGGGGGCCGCGGCCTCCATCGCCGTCAGCCTGATGGTGGCGTGGGCGCTGTGGGCCGTGGTGGAGCGGCCCAGTATCAGAGCCAGCCATCGCGTCAGCCTGGCGCCTGCTCAGGACCTCACGAGCTTCGCGCCGTCGCAGGCACGGTCGTAGATCGACTCCAGCGCAGCGGCTGCTGCCTCCATGTCGTAGAGACGTCTCATCCTGGCTCGCGCTTCGATGCCCCAGCGGCGCAGCAAGCTCGGTTGTTGGTGAATCGCATGAATGGCCTGCTCGATGCCGGCCACGATCGCGCGCCGAGCCTCTTCCATGTGGCCTTGCAGCGCATCACCGTCGGTGCCAATACCTGCCCACCTGCCATCCGCCTGAAGCGGCAGGTCGATGAGCCACCCGCTCTCGCCGTGCGCCACCAGCTCCGGAAACGCGCACAGGCGATTCCCGATTATCGGGATGCCCATCAGGCTCGCCTCGATCGTCAGCCAGCCCAGGCTTTCGTCCATCGACGGGTACAGGCACACGTCGTGGGCGCGCAGTTCCTCGAACACTCGATGGTTGGGAATGGGGCCCATGAACGTGAGCCAGTCGCACGCTTGCGCGCGCTCGCGCCATGCCTGCGCGGACGGCAGGTGCGACTTGAAGACGAACGACTCCTTCTCGAAGTCGCCCACCAGTGTCAGCCGGACGTCGAATCCGCGGTCGCGAAGGGACTGGAAAGCCTCGACGGCGTACATCGCGCCCTTGTGGAACAGGTGCGATCCCACCAGGATGGCCCGGAGCGGGCGCGCTTCGAACGACTCGCGCTGGGGGCGTCCCTCGGGCTCGTCCCCGGGCGCCACGGGATCGCGCACCGCGCCCCGGAAGACCTGCATCTTTCCGATGAGATGCTCACGACCGGCAAGTTCGAAACGCCTTGCCGCGAATCGCCGGGCATAGTCGCTCAGCGGCAGGATCGCGCGGCACTGTCCCGACTCCAGGCGGCGCAAGCCGAACTCGATGCGCGACGGACTCACGTGACCGAGGTACCGAGGCAGTTCCAGTTCGTGTGACACGACGAACGCTCCCGAGACCGGAATCGAGTTCCACGTATGGAGCAGGCGCAAGCCCGAGCGCAGCACCCATGGCGTGTACCGGAAGAAGGTGCCACCCCGGTCGAAGCGACGCAGGGGTGCGGCGCGCACGGTCTGGTGCGTGTATCGATCGGTGGGCAACCCGAAGATGACGTGCCCCGAGCCATAGCAAGGCGCCACCACGCCGACGACACCGCGTGCAGGTTTCAGGAACTGCCACGGTTCTCGACGCGGGGGAGGCGGCGCTGCCGATTTGAAGGACCGGGATGGCGGAGGGGTGGCAACCATGTATTGGGTGGGAGCTGGGCCTCCTAAGTTTATCGGGGCAGGTTTCAGGTGCCCGCAGCGAGGCGGCTTCCTGCGGCGAATGTCGCGCAACTTGCGGCATATGCCCCACCTTGGCGCGCGATCGCCATGGCAAAATCGAGAATTCCCCACACGACGCCTCGCCGTTCTGGGGCGTACTCCAAAACGATGCCGGCAGGGACCCACCAGTGGACACGCAATCTCACGACAGCCTCCTGCCAGGCCTGGCAGACGTGGCTGCCATGCGTGCGCTCATGCCTGCCAAACCGCGCCAGCCGCTGCTGAACGTCTGGGCCGATGACCTGTCGATGCCCGATCTGCTGGCTCGCCTGGGTGACCGCGGCGGCGTCGTGTTCACGGTCAACCCCGACCACCTGTACCACCTGCAGTACAACGCCGCCTTCGCCGCAGCGTACAAGACCGCCGACATCATCACGGTGGATAGCCACTACGTGCGCGCGGGCCTGTGGGCCATCGGTCGTCGTGTGGTGAACCGCTTGCCCGGCTCCGACATCGTGCCGGCCTTCTGCCGCCGCTATTCGCAGGATCCCTCCATTCGCATCTTCCTGCTGGGTGCCAAGCCCGGCGTCGCGCAGCGAGCGCGCGAGGCGCTGAACACGCAGGCAGGGCGAGAGCTGGTGGTGGGTGCGCATGGCCCATCGATGCAGTTCGTGGACGACGCAACCGAGATCGACACGGTGGTCGACATGATCAACGCCAGCGGCGCCACGGTGCTGCTGGTGGGCCTGGGCGCGCCCAAGCAGGAAGTGTGGATCGCCAGCGTGCGCGACCGACTGCCCAGGGTGCGTGTCCTCATGGGCGTAGGTGCGACGATCGACTACGAGGCGGGCGAGGTGCGCCGGGCCCCGACGTGGCTGCGCAGGCTGGGCCTGGAATGGACCTACCGAGTAGGCACCGAGCCTCGCCGATACGCTATGCGGTATATCCGTAGCGCGCGCTTCGTGTGGTGGCTGGCGCTGGACCTGCTGGGCCTGTACCGCGATCCGTTCCCCGACGGCGAAGCCCTCGGGCGCTGAGCTCGTGGCATGCCGGTGCCCGCCGGCATGCCGTGCTGGGACAATGGCGCCCGGCCGAGGCGCGCGTTCGAAGGACGGACGCTGCCTGCTCCCATCCCCATGTTTCTGCCTTTCGTCATGCCATTTGCCTCGCGCGCCTCCGATCGTTTTCCGCTCCTCCCTCGGTCCGTAGCTGCGGTGTGCCTGCTGGCGGTTGGCGCCGCGCAGGCGGATTCGGAACTTGCGCCGTATGCCTTAGGAGGAAGCGCCCAGATCCAGCACGAGTCAAACTTGTTTCACACCGACGACTCGCTGCGCACCGCCGACTGGCTGCTGACGAACACGCTGCACGGCGGCGTGGACCAGGCCGTCGGGCGTGACAGGCTGCAGCTGAACCTCGACCTGAACCGCACCGTCTACAAGAAACAGGCGCAGTTGGACAACTTCGGGTACGACGCGAATGGCAAGTTCGACTTCAGCACGGTGGGCGACATCTCGGGCCAGTTTGGTGCCGACACCGCTCGCCACCAGTACCAATTCGGCTTGGAGGGCGACACGCCGTCCTCGGGCCGAAACATCGTCACCAGCAGACACGTCTTTGCCAACGCGCAAGTGGGTGGGGTGACCCGCTGGACGCTTTACGGCGGCCTGGACGGCAATTCCCAAGACTACTCCGCGCCGCAATTCCAGTCCAACGAGGAGCGCCAATGGTCCGCCAACAGTGGCTTCCGCTGGCAGTCGAGCCCCGACCTGGTCATGGGCGGGGGCGCCCAGTACGCGCACGGCCGATTCCCGCAGTTCACCACCAACCTGCTGGGCCAGACGGTGGCGGACGAATTCGGCGTGAAGAGCCTGTACCTGACCACCCAGTGGCAGGCGACGGGCAACAGCCGGTTCAACGCCCAAGTGGGCCGCACCCAGGAGACGCACGACGTGCAGCCCGATCGCAGCTATTGGAGCGGGTCGGCCAGCTGGACGTGGAAGCCGGACGCGAAGATCTCCAGCGTGCTGCTGCTCAAGCGCGATTCCGGTGCCAACCAGGCCACTGGCGCCGCGTTGGTGGGGAACCCCAACGACCTCACCGGCCGCTCGCTGAACACGACGGCGGGTCTCACGCTGAACTGGGATGCCACGGCAAAGATCCGCGTGACGCTGGACGGCCAGTACACGCGCCGCCAGTACGACGAGGTGCTGATCCCGGTGCTGGGCATCCACGCGTCGGGCACCGACAAGATCCAGCGCCTGTCGCTGGCGGTGCACTACGCGCCCACCCGGGCGATCGACCTGAGCTGCAGCGCGCAGCAGGAACGCCTGTCTGCGGATAGTCAACTGGGCAGTGCCACCCCCAGCTACCATGACGACACCCTGGCCTGCATCGGCACCATCACGTTCCGTTGAGGCCTGCCGCGTCCGTTCCCGTTTCCGTTCCCGTTCCCGTTCCAGTTCCCCCTGTTCCTGAGAGACATCCCATGAGCGTCGTTGCCGTCATCGGCCTGGGTTACGTCGGGCTGCCGCTCGTCGTCGAGTTCGGCAAGCTGGGCCGCACGATCGGCTTCGACATCGCGGTGGACAAGGTGGACAAGTGCCGCCGAGGCACCGACCCGTCCAAGGAGATCCCGGACTCGGAGATGGCCCTGGCCACCGAGGCCGTCTACACCGCCGACCCCACGGCGCTGGCGGAGGCCGACTTCGTCATCGTGGCCGTGCCCACGCCGGTGGACCTGGCCCACATCCCCGATTTCGGGCCGCTGGTGGGCGCCAGCCGCACCATCGGGCCGCACCTGAAGGCGGGTGCCACGGTCATCTACGAGTCCACGGTGTACCCGGGTGCCACGGAAGAGGTGTGCATCCCCGAGCTGGAACGCACGGGCGCGGGCCGCAAGTGGAAGCAGGATTTCTTCGTGGGCTACAGCCCGGAGCGCATCAACCCTGGCGACCGCGAGCACATGCTCACCAACGTGGTGAAGGTGGTGGCGGGCGATTCGCCGGCCACGCTGGACCGGGTGGCGGGGCTGTATGAACGCATCGTCAAGCCGGGCGTGCACCGCTGCAGCAGCATCAAGGCGGCCGAGGCCTGCAAGGTGATCGAGAACACGCAGCGTGACCTGAACATCGCGCTGATGAACGAACTGGCCATCATCTTCGACAAGGTGGGCATCGACACGGCCGAGGTGCTGGAGGCCGCGGGCACCAAGTGGAACTTCCTGCGGTTCAAGCCGGGCCTGGTGGGCGGCCACTGCATCGGCGTGGACCCTTACTACCTCACCCACAAGGCCGAGATGCTGGGCTACCACCCGCAGGTGATCCTGGCCGGCCGGCGCATCAACGACGGCATGGGCAAGTACATCGCCGAGCAGACCATCAAGCAGATGATCGCGTCGGGCGTGTCCATCCGCGGTGCCAAGGTCAACGTGCTGGGCCTCACGTTCAAGGAAGACTGCGCGGACCTGCGCAACAGCAAGGTGGCGGACATCATCCACGAGCTGCGCAGCTACGGCGTGGAGGTGTTCGTGCACGACCCGGCGGCCGACGCGGCCGAGGCGAAGCACGAGTACGGCGTGGACCTGCTGGAGTGGTCCGCGCTGCCGCAGGCGCAGGCCATCGTGGCCGCGGTGGCGCACAAGGCCTACAAGGCGCTGCCGGTGGACGGCATCGCGGGCAAGCTGGTGGCGGGCGGCACGTTCGTGGACGTGAAGTCGGCGTTCCCCGAGGACGAGCTGCGCCTGCGCGGCCTGCAGGTCTGGCGGCTGTGAAGGTCCTGCTCACCGGGGCGGCGGGCTTCATCGGCCTGCACGTGGCCGAGCGCCTGCTGGCGCGCGGCGACACCGTGGTGGGCGTGGACAGCCTGAACGATTACTACGCGGTCACGCTGAAGCAGGATCGCCTTGCGCGCCTGCGCGGGCGCGAGGGCTTCACGTTCCACCACCTGGACGTGGCCGACGGCCCGGCGCTGATGGCCCTGTTCGCCGCCGAGCGCCCCGACCGCGTGGTGCACCTGGCGGCCCAGGCCGGCGTGCGCTATTCCATCCAGAACCCGCAGGCCTACGGCGCGGCCAACCTGGCCGGTTTCCTGAACGTGCTGGAGGCCTGCCGCCAGCATCCGGTGCAGCACCTGGTGTACGCCAGCAGCTCCAGCGTCTACGGTGGCAACGCGAAGATGCCGTTCAGCGAGGCCGACGCGGTGGACCATCCGGTGAGCCTGTACGCGGCCACCAAGAAGGCCAACGAGGTGATGGCGCACAGCTACAGCCACCTCTACGGCCTGCCCACCACCGGCTTGCGCTTCTTCACCGTGTACGGGCCCTGGGGCCGGCCGGACATGGCGTACTTCTCGTTCACGAAGGACATCGTCGAGGGTCGCCCGATCGCCGTGTTCAACGACGGCAGGATGCGCCGGGACTTCACGTACATCGACGACATCGTGGACGGCGTGGTGGCGGTGCTGGACAAGCCGGCCACCCCCGATGACGCGTTCGACGCCTTGCACCCGCATCCAGGCCGCTCGCGCGCGCCCTACCGCGTCTTCAACATCGGCAATTCCCAGCCGGTGGAGCTGGGCGAGTTCATCGCCACCATCGAGCGCGCACTGGGGCGCGAGGCCGTCAGGCAGTACCAGCCGATGCAACCGGGCGACGTGGTGGCCACGTACGCGGACGTGTCGGCCCTGCAGGCCTGGACCGGCGTGGTGCCGCGCACGCACCTGGCCGACGGCATCGGGGCGTTTGTGGACTGGTATCGAGGCTATTACCATGCCGGGTTGACCCCGAATTCCCAGCAGAGGACAAGAACATGATCCTGGTCACCGGCGGCGCCGGCTTCATCGGCAGCAACTTCGTGCTCGACTGGCTGACCCAGTCGGACGAGCCCGTCGTCAACCTCGACGCGCTCACCTACGCCGGCAACCTGGCCAACCTGGCCAGCCTGAAGGACGACGCGCGGCACGTGTTCGTGCACGGCGACATCGGCGACCGCGCCCTGGTGGACGAGCTGCTGGCCCGCCACCGCCCGCGCGCCATCGTCAACTTCGCGGCCGAGAGCCACGTCGACCGTTCCATCCTGGGCCCGGGCGCGTTCCTCAAGACCAACATCGAGGGCACGTTCAACCTGCTGGAGGCCACGCGGGCCCACTGGAGCACGCTGCCCGACGACGAGAAGCAGGCCTTCCGCTTCCTGCACGTCAGCACCGACGAGGTGTACGGCTCGCTGGGCCCCACCGACCCGGCGTTCACGGAGGACCACCCCTTCGAGCCCAACAGCCCGTACTCCGCCAGCAAGGCCGCCAGCGACCACCTGGTGCGCGCCTGGCACCACACGTACGGCCTGCCGGTGCTCACCACCAACTGCTCCAACAACTACGGCCCCTACCACTTTCCGGAGAAGCTGATCCCGCTGGTGATCGTCAACGCGCTGGCCGGCAAGCCGCTGCCGGTGTATGGCGACGGCATGAACGTGCGCGACTGGCTGTTCGTGAAGGACCACTGCAGCGCCATCCGGCGCGTGCTGGAGGGCGGCCGGGTGGGCGAGACCTACAACGTGGGCGGCCACAACGAGAAGCCCAACATCGAGATCGTGCGCGGCATCTGCGCGCTGCTGGACGAGTTGCGGCCCGACGCCGCCGGACCGCGCGCCGACCGCCTGATCACGTTCGTGAAGGATCGCCCGGGCCACGACCGCCGCTACGCCATCGACGCCGGCAAGATCCAGCGCGACCTGGGCTGGACGCCGGCCGAGACGTTCGAGACGGGCCTGCGCAAGACCGTGCAGTGGTACCTGGACCATCCGGATTGGGTGAAGGCCGTGCAGACGGGCGCGTACCGGGACTGGGTGTCCACGCAGTACGACGGCCGCCCGGACTCGCCCGTGCAGGCGGCCTGAGCGCCATGAAGATCCTGCTCTTCGGCCGCACGGGCCAGGTCGGCTGGGAGCTGCAACGCGCGCTGCAGCCGCTGGGCGAAGTAGTGGCGCTGGACACGCGCAGCACGCCGCTGGCGGCCGACTTCACGCGCCCCGACGCACTGGCGGCCACCGTGGACGCGGTGCAGCCGGACGTGATCGTCAACGCGGCCGCCTACACCGCGGTGGACAAGGCGGAGTCGGACGTGGCCCCGGCCCGCGTCGTCAACGGCGATTCGCCCGGCGTGCTGGCACGCGCCGCGGCCGCGCGGGGCGCCTGGCTGGTGCACTATTCCACCGACTACGTGTTCGACGGCAGCGGCACGGCCCCGTGGCGGGAAGACGACGCCACCGGCCCGCTCTCGGCCTACGGTGCCACCAAGCTGGAAGGCGAGCGGCAGATCGCGGCCAGCGGCTGCCGCCACCTGGTGCTGCGCACCAGCTGGGTGTACGGCGCGCGCGGCGGCAACTTCGCCAAGACGATGCTGCGCCTGGCGGGGGAGCGCGACCAGCTGAAGGTGATCGCCGACCAGGTGGGCGCGCCCACCGGCGCCGACCTGCTGGCCGACGTCACGGCCCACCTGGTGCGCACGGTGGCGGCCACGGGCGCCCGCGCGCCCACCGGTGCGGACGCCCTGTCGGGCATCTACCACTGCGCGGCGGCAGGCTTCACCAGCTGGCACGACTACGCCACGTTCGTGATCGAGAATGCGCGCCGGCGCGGCGTGCCGCTGAAGGTGGCCGCGGACCAGGTGCTGCCCATTCCCACCAGTGCCTACCCCACGCCGGCTCGCCGGCCGCTCAACTCGCGGCTGGACACGGCCAAGCTGCAACGGGCCTTCGGCCTGCACCTGCCGCACTGGCAGCTGGGCGTGGCCCGCCTGCTCGACGAACACCTGCAAGGAACGACATGAACCGCAAAGGCATCATCCTCGCGGGCGGCTCGGGCACCCGCCTGCACCCCGCCACGCTGGCGCTGAGCAAGCAGCTGATCCCGGTGTACGACAAGCCGATGATCTACTACCCGCTGAGCGTCCTGCTGCTGGCCGGCATCCGCGAGATCCTCATCATCAGCACGCCGCAGGACACCCCGCGCTTCCAGCAGCTGCTGGGCGACGGCGCGCGGTGGGGCCTGCAGCTGTCGTACGCGGTGCAGCCCAGCCCCGACGGCCTGGCGCAGGCCTTCCTGATCGGCGAGGACTTCCTGGCCGGCGCCCCGAGCGCGCTGGTGCTGGGCGACAACATCTTCTACGGCCACGACCTGGGCGGCCGGCTGGCCAGCGCGGCCACGCGCGCCGACGGCGCCACCGTGTTCGCCTACCCGGTGCACGACCCCGAGCGCTACGGCGTGGTGGAGTTCGACCCGCAGGGGCGCGCCGTCAGCCTGGAGGAGAAGCCCGCCAAGCCCAAGAGCCGCTACGCCGTCACGGGGCTGTACTTCTACGACACGGACGTCGTCGCGCACGCCAAGGCGCTGGCGCCCAGCCCCCGGGGCGAGCTGGAGATCACCGACCTGAACCGCCGCTACCTGGACGCCGGCCGCCTGGACGTGCAGATCCTGGGCCGCGGCGACGCCTGGCTGGACACGGGCACGCACGATTCGCTGCTGGAGGCCAGCGCGTTCGTGCAGACGCTGGAGAAGCGGCAGGGCCTGAAGGCCTGCTGCCCCGAGGAGATCTGCTGGCGCCAGAAGTGGATCGACGACGCGCAGCTGCGCGCGCTGGCCACGCCACTGGCCAAGAGCGGCTACGGCCAATACCTGTTGCGCCTGCTGGAAGAGCAGGTGTTCTGATCGCATGAGCATGACCTACGCCACCCGCACCGCCCTCGACGGCGTCCTCGTCTTCCAGCCGAAGGTGTTCGGCGACGCCCGCGGCTTCTTCCTCGAGAGCTTCAACCAGGTGGCGTTCGACGAGGCCGTTGGCCACCACGTCGAGTTCGTCCAGGACAACCATTCCCGCTCCACGCGCGGCGTGCTGCGCGGGCTGCACTTCCAGCGCGGCGAGCACGCGCAGGGCAAGCTCGTGCGCGTCACGTCGGGCGCGGTGTTCGACGTGGCCGTGGACATCCGTCCCGACAGCGCCACGTTCGGCCGCTGGGTGGGCGTGGAGCTGTCGGCGGAGAACCACCGGCAGCTGTGGGTGCCACCAGGCCTCGCGCACGGCTTCCTCGTCATCAGCGATTCGGCCGACTTCCTGTACAAGACGACGGCGTTCTACGCACCCCAGGCGGAAGGCGCGGTGCGCTGGGACGACCCCGACCTGGCCATCCAGTGGCCGGACGCGGGCGTGCCGCCGCAGCTGTCCGCGAAAGACCTGGCGGCGGGCTCGCTGAAGGACCTGGCCCGAGGCTGACGCGCCCGTCCGGCCCCGGGCGCATGGATTGCCTTCCGCAGCCCCGCGCAAACGGAAACGACATACAGGAACCCACACGATGGCCAAAGCCATGATCCTCGCGGCCGGGCAGGGCACCCGCGTCCGCCCGCTCACCAAGTACATGCCCAAGCCGATGATCCCCATCCTCGGCAAGCCGGTGCTGGAGTACCTGATCGAGCAGCTCGTGCGCCACGGCGTGCGCGAGATCATGATCAACGTCGCCTATTCGCACTGGAAGATCGAGAACTACTTCGGCAACGGCCACCGCTGGGGCGCGGAGATCGGCTACTCGTTCGAGGGCGCGCGCGACCACGGCGAGATCGTCGCCAAGCCCCAGGGCTCGGCGGGCGGCATGCGCCGCATCCAGGACCACAGCGGCTTCTTCGACGACACCACCATCGTGCTGTGCGGCGACGCCATCATCGACCTGGACATCACCGCGGCGCTGGCCGAGCACCACGCCAAGAAGGCGCTGGCCAGCGTGGTGACGCTGGAGGTGCCGCTGGAGGAAGTGAAGAACTACGGCATCGTCTGTGCCGACCCGGACGGCAAGATCACGTCGTTCCAGGAAAAGCCCAAGCCGGAGGAAGCGCGCTCGCGCCTGGCCTCCACCGGCATCTACATCTTCGAGCCGGCCGTGCTGGAGCTGGTGCCCTCGGGCCAGGTGTTCGACATCGGCAGCCAGCTGTTCCCGATGCTGGTGGAGCAGCGGCTGCCGTTCTACGCGCAGAGCCGACCCTTCAACTGGATCGACATCGGCCGCGTCACCGACTACTGGGCCGTGTGCCAGCGGGTGCTCAATGGCGAGGTGGCGCAGATGGACATGCCGGGCGTGGAAGTGCGCCCCGGCGTCTGGGTGGGCCTGAACACGCGCATCGACTGGGACACGGTGAAGATCACCGGCCCTGTGTACATCGGCTCCAGCACCATGGTGGAGCCGGGCGCGGTGATCGAGGGGCCGTGCTGGCTGGGCAATGGCTGCGTGCTGCGCAAGGACAGCCGGCTGGTGCGCAGCATCCTGTTCGACTACACGCGGCTGAGCCAGGGCGCGGTGCTCGAAGATATGATCGCGTCGCCGCATTACTGTGTGGATCGTCACGGGAACACCACCTATCCCGGCGATGAGGGAACCTCCCTGCGCTGGGGCGACGCCCGGGCCTGAGAATCGGGGGGGCGCCCACCCGCGCTGAACCCCTTTCTCCAGGACCCGACCGATGTCGAACACGATTTCCCTGCAGCCCGTCGTCATGGCCGGCGGCAGCGGCACGCGGCTCTGGCCGCTGTCGCGAGCCGGTTTTCCCAAGCAGTTCCTCACGCTGTCGGGCGACACCAGCCTCTTCCAGCAGGCCGTGGCCCGCCTGCAGGGCCTGGCCGCGCCGGACCTGGCCGTGCAGCCCCCCCTGATCGTGGGCAATGCGGAGCACCGCTTCCTGGCGCTGGAGCAGCTGCGCGAGATCGACGTCGACCCGGCGTCCGTCATCCTGGAGCCCGTGGGCCGCAACACCGCCCCCGCCCTCACGCTGGCCGCCTTCGCCGCGCAGGAGAACGGGCGCGACCCGGTGCTGGTGGTGTCGCCGGCCGACCAGACCGTGCTGGACGCCGCCGCCTTCACCGCGGCGCTGCAGTCGGCCGTGCGCACCGCCGCGGCCGGCGCCATCGTCATCCTGGGCATCACCCCCGACAAGCCCGAGACCGGCTACGGCTACATCCGCGCCACGGCGCCCGCGCGCGACGGCGACGCCGCCAGCGTGGCCCAGTTCGTCGAGAAGCCCGACCTGGCCACGGCCGAGAAGTACGTCGCCTCCGGCGATTACTTCTGGAACAGCGGCATGTTCGTGCTGCGCGCCTCCACCTGGCTGGCCGCGCTGCAGAAGTTCCGCCCCGACATCCTGGCTGCCACGCAGGCGGCGTGGGAAGGCCGCCAGCCCGACGCGCGCTTCGTGCGCCCCACCAAGGAGGCCTTCCTGGCCGTGCCGTCGGAGTCCGTCGACTACGCGGTGATGGAGCGCTGCCCCGGCACCGAGTTCGACATCCGCATGGTGCCGCTCACGGCCGGATGGAACGACCTGGGCGCGTGGGACGCGGTGTGGGCCGTGGCCACCAAGGACGACGCCGGCAACGCCTTCACGGGCGACGTGATGCTGCACGACAGCCGCAACACGCTGGTGCACGCCACCACGCGCCTGGTCACCACCGTGGGCCTGGACGACGTGGTCATCGTGGAGACGGCCGACGCCGTGATGGTGGCCGACCGCGCCCGCAGCCAGGAGGTCAAGAAGATCGTCTCCCGGCTGGACTCGGGCAAGCGCAACGAGCACACCGCCCACCGCAAGGTGCACCGCCCCTGGGGCTGGTACGACTCGATCGACATGGGCCCGCGCTTCCAGGTCAAGCGCATCATGGTCAAGCCGGGTGCCAGCCTGAGCCTGCAGATGCACCACCACCGTGCCGAGCACTGGATCGTGGTGCAGGGCACCGCCGAGGTCACCTGCGGCGAGAAGAAGACCGTGCTGACCGAGAACCAGAGCACCTACATCCCGCTGGGCGAGGTGCACCGGCTGGCCAACCCCGGCAAGCTGCCGCTCGAGATCATCGAGGTGCAATCCGGCTCGTACCTGGGTGAGGACGACATCGTGCGCTTCGAGGACACCTACGGCCGCACGACCTGAGACCCCGCGAAGCACCTGAATGTTCGAAGAAAGAAGTGCGCGCAAGCAGTTCCTGAGCGCGCCGGCCTCCATCCCCAGCGCCATCGCGTCGGTCCTGGAGCCGTTGGTGGCCGCCGGCACGCTGGCGGCCCTGCACGCCTTGCGCGGCATCGACATGGACGGCGCCGCGATGGCGCTGGCCGTGCTGCTGCTGGTGCTGATGTTCCCGGGCGTCAACCGCTTCGGGCGCACCGGCGTGGGCGTGGGCATCGACATCATCCTGTCGTGGCTGTGGGTGCTGGGGGTGCTGCTGCTGCTGGGCTACGCCACGGGCGGCCTGGCGTCGTTCGACCCCGACCTGCTGGTCCAGTGGGCCATCGCCACCCCGTTGATCCAGTGGGCGCTGGTGTACGCCGGCACGCTGGTCATGCGCTGGCGCGCCAGCCTGCCGGAATCGCGCCGACCCGCCGTGATCATCGGCGCCGGGCGCATGGGCCTGCGCGTGGCCGAGATGCTGAAGCTTCGCCAGGCCTTCGGCCACGACCTGCTGGGCTTCTTCGACGACCGCTCCGCCGAGCGCGTGAACCTGCCCGCGCACGCCACGCTGGTGGGCAGGCTGGAGGCGCTGCCCGAGTACATCGAGCGGCATGGCGTGAAGGACGTGTTCATCACGCTGCCGCTCACGTCCCAGCCGCGCATCCAGCGGCTGCTGGAGCTGCTGCAGAACACCACGGCGTCCATCCACTTCGTGCCGGACATCTTCGGCGTGTCCATCATCCAGGGCCGCCTGGAGGACATGGGCGGCGTGCCGGTGGTGGGGCTGCAGGTGACGCCGTTCGCCGGCATCAACGGCGTGGCCAAGCGGGCCAGCGACATCGTGCTGGCACTGCTGCTGCTGGTGCTGGTCTCGCCGGTGCTGCTGGCCACGGCCATCGGCGTCAAGCTCAGCTCGCCGGGCCCCGTCATCTTCCGGCAGCGCCGCACCGGCCTGGACGGCGAGATCATCGAGGTCTACAAGTTCCGCTCGATGCGCGTGATGGACGATGGCGCCGACGTGAAGCAGGCCACCCGCGACGACCAGCGCATCACGCGCTTCGGCGCGTTCATCCGCCGCACGTCGCTGGACGAGCTGCCGCAGTTCGTCAACGTGCTGCAGGGCCGCATGAGCATCGTGGGCCCGCGGCCGCACGCGATCGCGCACAACCAGCATTACCGGACCCAGGTGAAGGCCTACATGGCGCGCCACAAGGTCAAGCCCGGCATCACCGGCTGGGCGCAGGTGAACGGCCTGCGCGGCGAGACCGAGACGGTGGACAAGATGGCAAGCCGCATCGAGTACGACCTGGAATACCTGCGCAACTGGTCGCTGGGCCTGGACCTGCTGATCATCGCCAGGACGGCCAAGCTGATGTTCTTCGACAAGTCGGCCTACTGACGACGCCGACTGGAAGGCCTCAGGGCAACCCCCATCGGCCCCAGGCCCCGCAACTTGACCCCCACCACCCCCCGACTTTCGTGATCCCCGTCACACCTTGAGATATATCTGCAAACTGCTCGACCATAAGCGTTGACGCATTGCAGCATGGTCTTGGAGAATCGCCCGCAAAGGGCCGTGGAAGGGTCCGCTTGGCCAGTTGCGGCCCAACCATGTCTGGGGCCCTGGGCCTCACGAGACACCAGAGGAGAAGAGAAGAATGAACAAGATCCAGATGCTGGCCGCCACCGTGCTGGCCACCACCCTGGGCAGCGCCCTGGCCACCCCGGCCCCGGCGCCGGCTCCCACCCTGCCCACCACCAAGCTGGGCAACGGCGCGGGCACCTACTCGTTCACGTCCGACGGCAACATCGACGAAGGCTACTTCGTCACCCTGCAGGCCGGCACCTACACGTTCACCGGCACGGTGAACTCGGCCGCCAAGGGCGAGACGATGAACGTCTGGCTCAGCACGGACACCGACTACCAGTCGAACGAGCCCACCGACCTGAGCGTGTTCACCAACAGCGGCGTCCTGAACGGCAACAACCACTACACCGACAGCACCACGTTCACGCTCACGGGCAAGACCCGCGTGTACGTCGACGTGGACGTGCTGGGCGGCAAGGGCAGCTACAAGGGCTTCCTGCACTTCGCCAAGGTGAGCGCCGTGCCGGAACCCGCGTCCACCGCGCTGCTGCTGGCCGGCCTGGGCATGGTCGGTTTCGTCGGCGCGCGTCGCCGTCGCAACGGCCAGGCCTGACCTGGACGAGCGCGCCGCGGCATCGGCCGCGCGCCATGAAGAAGGGCAGCCACTGGCTGCCCTTTTTGCATTTGCCGACCAGCCGGCCTCACGCCCCGGCGAGGAACCCCAACTGCCGCACACCCGCGTCGAATCGTCCCAGGTTCGGCATGATCGTCGACAGGTTCGCGTCGCTCACGCCGAACCAGCGCCCCAGCGTGGCCGCGTACTGGTCCACCGACGTGGTGGGCAGCATCGCGCCGTTGGTGATCTGGTCGGGGCTGTTGTAGGTGCCCGTGCGGTCCACCGTGCCGTAGGTGGGGAACGTGCCGTACAGGTCGCCGCCCTTCACCGCGCCGCCCATGACGAAGTGGTGGCCGCCCCAGCCGTGGTCGGTGCCGTCGCCGTTGCTGGTGAAGCCGCGGCCGAAGTCGGACGCGGTGAACGTGGTGACGTTGGGGGTCACGCCCATCTTGCCGAGGGTGGCGTCGAAGTAGGCCAGCGCGTGCGCCAGGCGGGCCATGTTGACGGCGTGGCGGCGCGGCTGGCCGTCGTGGGTGTCGAAATCGTCCGCGCTGACGAAGAACACCTGGCGTTGCTGGCCCAGCGTGCCGCGCGCCGCGATCATGCGGGCGACGGCCTGCAGTTGCTGCGCGAGGGGGTTCAGCTCGGTGGCGCCGGTGTCCGGGTTGCGGTACGTCAGCAGCGGGTCGGCGGCGCCCGCGGCCAGGCCCGCGGTGCCCCAGGCGCCGGCGGTGGGGCCGGGCAGCGCGGCGGACAGGACGGCGTCGGCGTCGATGGAGCGGGCCATCACCGCGGCGTGGTCCTTCTCGAGGATGCTCACCCCGCGCGTGCCGCGCGTGAGCGACTGCAGCTTCTGCTGCACCAGTGCGGAGCCGTACAGCGTGCCGTCCGTGCCGCCCAGGTGGATCGAGCCGTTGACGGACAGCTGGTACTGGCGCGCCTGCTGGCCCGTCAGGAACGGCGCGTTGCCGTTGACGGAGATGGCCGAGAACATCGCCTTCTGGTTGCCCGCCAGGATCAGGTCGGCCAGGCGGCCGCCCCAGCCGGGGGCGTCGCCGCCGTTGGTGAAGGTCTGCCACACGGACTGCTGGTCGGCGTGCGAGAACAGCTTGGGCGGGCGCGGGAAGCTGACGTTGGCGTAGTCGGCCTTGGCCGTGGGGCACACCAGCGGGCCGACATTGGCGACGATGCCCAGGCGGCCCGCGGCGAACAGGTCGCGCACGCCGCCCAGCAGCGGGTGCACGGCGAAGCTGCGGCCCTGCGCGTGCGCCGGCACGATGGGCAGCACGCCGCCCAGGGTCTCGTGGAAGATGGCGCTGGCGGGCTTGGCGGCGGCGCCGGGCGCGGCCAGGTTCACCGGGTCGGAGCCGTAGTTGCGGGCGGCGTTGTACGCGGCCCAGGACGCCGTGTCCGTCGCCAGCACCGTGTTGTAGGCGTCGTTGCCGCCGGTCATGAACAGGCAGACCAGGGCCTTGTAGTCGCCTGCGCCGGCGGCGGCGGCCTGGCCCATCGCGGCCAGGTTCAGGGCGAAGGGGGCGGCAGGCGCGGCGACCGAGAGGGCGCCGGCGCGGCGGAGAAGTTCGCGGCGGGAGAGGGTGGTCATGGTGGACATCACTTCTGCACGATGAATTCGGGGGAGGCGAGCGTCAGGAGCACCGCGGCATTCACGCGGTTCTGCTTGGCGGCGTTCACCTGGGCCAGGTTGCCGTTGCCGGCCTTGAGGGCGGGGATCGTGATGGAGTCCACCGCGGCGCGCAGCTCGGATTTCAGCGTGGCGCTGGCGCCGTCGCCCAGCAGCTTGGCGGTGACGCCGTCCACCAGCGTGGTGCTGTTCGCCGCATTGGCCAGCTCCGTCGTGTAGGTGCCCTGCACGTCGGGGCGCGTGCCGGTGCCGTTCAGGCCGCGCAGGCCCACGCCCCGTGCCACGGCCACCGCCATGTAGTTGGCGTAGCCCGCGACGCTGGTCTCGCTGGTGATCTGCAGCTCGGGCATCGTCAGGTTGCGGGCCCCCGTGAGGGTGCCGGCCGCAACAAAGCCCGGGCGGAAGAAGTTGAACACCGACGGCGAGCGCAGCGGCGACTGGCCCAGCTCCAGCCCGGGGTCGTCGGTGCCCACGATCAGGGCCTGGCCCGAGTCGGTGGTAGCGTTGAAGGCGCGCATCCAGGCGGTCAGGCGCAGCACGGGCTCGCGGACCTTGCCGAAGGCATCGCCGCTGGCGGCCAGGGTGTTGTCGCGCGCCTCGGGGTCCAGCAGGATGGCGCGCACCACGGCCTTCAGGTCACCGCGCACGTGCAGGCCGTTGTCGTTGAAGACGGCGGCCACGCGGCCCACGTAGGCGTCGCTCGGGTGGCTGGTGACCAGGCGCTGGATCAGCTGCCGGCCGATGAACGGGCCCACGTTGGGATGGTTGGCGATCGTGTCCAGCGCGGTCTTCAGGCTCACGTCGGGCGCGGGCGTGGCCTGCGTCGCCACCACGGCGCCCAGGAAGCGCTTCTCCGTCGTGGCGTGGTACTTGGGGTACGCCTGCATGGGCGTGACCAGGCGGGCGGGGTCCTGCGCGTTGGACGCGCCGTTGAACCGCGCCAGCGACTGGTCCGGGCCCGACCAGCTCCAGCCCGTGAGCGCGGCGGACAGGCCCGCCACGTCATCGGGGCCGTAGGTGTCCACCGGGTTGCCGCTGCCGTCCAGCTTCTTCGTGCCGTCGGCGTTCAGCTGGCTGAGGCCGATGGAGAACAGCTGCATCACCTCGCGGGCGTAGTTCTGGTCCGGCACCTGGCCTGTGGCCGGGTTGCCCGCCGTGTTGTGCAGCATGTTCAGGTACATGCCCATGGCGGGGCTCAGCGTGACGTCCTGCAGCAGCGTGCGGTAGTTGACGAACGCGTCGCGGTTCAGCAGGTCCATGTAGGCGGCCGCGGCCCGCGAGTGCGCGCCCTTCAGGTCCACCATCGACACCACGAACACCTGGGACAGCGCGAAGGCCACGCGCTGGCGCAGCTGGTCGTCGTTCTTCAGCGCGTGCAGGTAGAACTGCGAGACCACCGACGTCGGGTTGGCGTTGGCGTTCGGGTCCTTGGCCTGCGCCAGCCGGTTGTCGGCGTCCCAGCGGGCCTGGTAGGCGGCGCTGGACGCGGCCGACAGCTGCGCGTCCACCCACGGGGCGACGCCGGAGGACATCACCTGGGCGATGCCGCTGTCGGTGGGGCCGAAGGTGGCCTGGGTGAGCAGGCGGTAGGCGTCCTGGCGGGTCGCGGGCGCGGGGGCGGGTGCGGGCGACTGCGCGGTGACGGGCGCGGGCGCCGGGGCGGGCTTGGGCGCCGGCGCGGGCGCGCGCACGCCCGCGGGGTCGGCGCTGACGTCACCGGCGGCGTCGCTGCCACCGCCGCCGCAGCCGGCGAGGACGAGGGCGAAGAGCGTGGCGACCGCGGCCGGGACCGGATGGCGGGTACGGAAGGAGGAGTCGAGAACCATGGATATCCCCAAGGAAGGGCGCTCGGGCGGCGCCGCTGCTGTAGGGGGATATCGACGGGGGACGGGTGGGGGCTGAGAGACCTTTACTTACGCCGCACACGCGGCGTTGCGCGGCGTGCCGGAAATCACGGAGGGCACCCGGCTTGCGACGGGTGCCCTCCTCAAGTTCGGCTCGACGGGTGTCGAACGGTGGCGGTGCGACACGCGGGGTCAGGCCGGGACCTGACCCCGAGGCTCACTCGATCATGCCGATCGCCTTCAGGCGCGAGATCACCGCGTCCGCCGCCTGCTCGGGGCTCGTGTTGGTGGTGTCCACCACGATCTCCGCGTTCTCCGGCGCCTCGTAGGGCGAGCTGATGCCCGTGAAGTTGGCGATCTCGCCGCGGCGCGCCTTCTTGTAAAGGCCCTTCACGTCGCGCTCCTCGGCCACGGCCAGCGGGGTGGAGACGTACACCTCGAAGAACTCGCCTTCGCCCAGCAGGCTGCGCGCCATCGCGCGTTCCGAGCGGAACGGCGAGATGAACGCGGTCAGCACGATCAGGCCCGAATCCACCATCAGGCGCGACACCTCGGCGATGCGGCGGATGTTCTCCACGCGGTCCGCCTCGGTGAAGCCCAGGTCCTTGTTCAGGCCGTGGCGCACGTTGTCGCCGTCCAGCAGGTAGGTGTGGCGCCCCATCGCGGCCAGCTTCTTCTCCACCAGGTTGGCGATGGTGGACTTGCCCGCGCCGGACAGGCCCGTGAACCACAGCACGCCGGGCTTCTGGCCCTTGAGCTTGGCGCGCAGGCCCTTGTCCACGTCCACGTGCTGCAGGTGGATGTTGTGCGAGCGGCGCAGCGCGAAGTGCAGCATCCCCGCGCCGACCGTGTTGTTGGTCATGCGGTTGATGAGGATGAAGCCGCCCGTGTCGCGGTTGACGTTGTACGGGTCGAACGCGATGGGGCGGTCCAGCGCCAGGTTGACGGTGCCGATCTCGTTCAGGCCCAGCTGCTTGGCGGCCAGGTGCTCCATCGTGTTGACGTTGACCTTGTACTTGGCCTCCGTGATGGTGGCCGTGACGGTCTGCGTGCCCACCTTCATCAGGTAGGAGCGGCCCGGCAGCATCGGCTCGTCGAACATCCACACCAGCGTGGCCTCGAACTGGTCGGCCACCTCGGCGGGGGCGTCGGCGCCGCTGATGACGTCGCCCCGGGAGATGTCGATCTCGTCCTCCAGCGTGATGCACACCGACTGGTTGGCCACGGCCAGGGGCTGGTCGCCGTTCATCGTGACGATGCGCGCCACCTTGCTCTCGCGGCCCGACGGCTGCGCGCGGATGCGGTCGCCCGGCTTGACCATGCCCGCCGCCACCACGCCGCAGAAGCCGCGGAAGTCGAGGTTGGGGCGGTTGACCCACTGCACCGGCAGCCGGAAGGCCTCCTTCTGCAGGCGGGTCTCGTCGATCTCGCACGTCTCGAGGAAGCCCATCAGCGTGGGGCCGCGGTACCACGGCGTCTTCTCGCTGGCCACGAGCATGTTGTCGCCCTTCAGGCCGGACAGCGGGATCGTCGTGACGTCGCTCAGGCCGATCTGCTTGGCGAACTCGCGGTAGTCCTCGTTGATCTGGTTGAACACCTTCTCGGAGTAGTCCACCAGGTCCATCTTGTTGATGGCCAGCACCACCTTGCGCACGCCGATCAGGCTGACGAGGAAGCTGTGGCGGCGGGTCTGCGTGAGTACGCCCTTGCGCGCGTCGATCAGCACCACGGCCACGTCGGCCGTGGACGCGCCCGTGATCATGTTGCGCGTGTACTGCTCGTGGCCCGGGGTGTCGGCCACGATGAACTTGCGGCGGTCCGTGCTGAAGAAGCGGTAGGCCACGTCGATGGTGATGCCCTGCTCGCGTTCCGCGGCCAGGCCGTCCACCAGCAGCGCGAAGTCGATGTCGCCGCCTTGCGTGCCCCACTTCTTGGAGTCGTTCTCGATGGCGGCCAGCTGGTCCTCGAAGAGCATCTTCGATTCGTACAGCAGGCGGCCGATGACGGTGGACTTGCCGTCGTCCACGGAGCCGCAGGTGATGAAGCGCAGCAGGCTCTTCTTCTCGTGCTGCTTCAGGTACTTCTCGATGTCGGTGGCGATCAGGTCCGATTGGTGGGCCATGATGGTTCCTTGGAAAACTGGGTGGGGGGTCAGGCCTCAGGCCTGACCCCGTATTCATTGAAGTCGGCTGAAACGGGAGGTCAGAAATAGCCCTCTTGCTTCTTCTTCTCCATCGACGCGGCGGCGTCGTGGTCGATCATCCGGCCCTGCCGCTCCGACGTCTTGGTCAGCAGCATCTCCTGGATGATGGCCGGCAGCGTGTCGGCCTCGGACTCCACCGCGCCCGACAGCGGGTAGCAGCCCAGCGTGCGGAAGCGCACGCTCTTCATCATCGGCACCTCGCCGGCCTTCAGCGGCATGCGGTCGTCGTCGACCATGATCAGCGTGCCGTCGCGGTCCACCACCGGGCGCTTCTCCGCGTAGTACAGCGGCACGATCTCGATGTTCTCGAGGTAGATGTACTGCCAGATGTCCAGCTCGGTCCAGTTGGAGATGGGGAAGCAGCGGATGGACTCGCCCTTCTGCTTGCGGCCGTTGTACAGGCGCCAGAGCTCGGGGCGCTGGTTCTTCGGGTCCCAGCGGTGCTGCGCGCTGCGGAACGAGAAGATGCGTTCCTTGGCGCG
>FTBV01002110.1_pt1 | contig 48742 bp, 43 predicted proteins | sample 1639281 | NCBI WGS metagenome assembly FTBV01 (sample SAMEA3914864, study PRJEB12502) | metagenome | biome: forest; material: soil | place: USA | collected 2012-03-12 | depth 0.3 m | reverse complement strand
TGACGGGCGGCTGATGCATCGCAGAGTCCCTCCGCCCCAGCCCTTCGAACGTACGCCAACGCGATTGACCGCCCCAGCGTTGGGACCATACAAGCATCGGAGGATCCGGGGCAGCGTGCGCAGCACGCCTCGTAGACTGACTCAAGTTCGACTGTCCGAGCACAGCGACGCAGGAGCGGAGCGAGTTCGAACTTGGCCCCGGATCCGAGAAGCGCAGGGCACCCCGCCGAAGGCCGGGGCGCCGTACGCTGGGCCGGCGGGGGACCCTGGGCCTGGCTTGCCCCCGCGGAACACCGCCCGGGCGAAGCCTGCTCAACCTGCTTGCCGAATTCAGCTGTACTTGTAGCCGAACTTGTCGATGATGAACTTCTCGCGCGTCTGCACCAACCCCACCGCGATGTCATCGTAGTAATGCGACCTCGGCGCCTTCCGTGCCGACTGGTTCGTCTTCGGCGCCTCGCGGATCGTGGCCAGCTGTTCGTCGGTGAGCTTCTCGCCCACGTCGTGCAGCACCTGGATCAGGTCTTCCGCCAGCGTCTCGTTGCGGATGATGTATTCGACGAAGCGATGCTCGGCCTCGTAGTTCTTCAGCCCCTTCATCGTCTTGATGGACGCGGGGATGTCGACGCCCTGGTCGCAGAACAGCAGGAAGTAGCGGTACGTCATCAGGCCGGCCAGGTCGCTGATGGGCGACTGGAAGAAGCCGTCCTCGATGATCTTGCGGTGCGGGCCCGTGGTGGTGACCAGCTTCAGCCAGTGCTTGAAGTTGGTCGCGTCCTCGGGGTTGGTGTACATCTGCCGCGCGAAGTCGACGTTGTAGTGCTCGAAGCCGGGCGTCTGCTTCTCTTCGTCCGTGAGCTTGTTCCAGTGCTTCGGGTTGGTGGTGCGCTGGAACACGAGGCCCTTTTCCTGGCAGCCGTACGTGAACAGCGACAGGTACCAGCTCCACGGATCGCGGATGGAGCCGACGAACGCCTTGCCCTTGGCGCGGATCTCGGGAGTGGCCTGGTTGTGCTTGCCGTTGTTGACGCCGCCAACCGTCGCCTTCAGGAGCTGCTTGATGTGGGTGGAGCCTGTCTTCTGCAGTTCCAGGAAAACGAGCTTCTTGCTGACCAGCATGAACGACCTTTCGTGGGGATTCCGCGCGATTCTCCGTCATGGGCCAGAATGCGCCGGCTCGGGACGTCCCTGGTTTTCCCTGGGCCGCCTCCCTAGCATCGACACCCGGAAGCAGCCTTCATGCCGACCCCCGTTGAGCACCCCGCCGTTCCCGCCGTGGCGACGGCCCGTGGCGGCCCCGTCCTGTCCCGCATCGTGGCCGGAGCCTGGCGGATGGACGCGTGGCAGATGGACGTGGCCGCGCGCGTGCGCTGGATCGAGGGCTGCCTGGACCTGGGCGTCACCACCTTCGACCACGCCGACATCTACGGTGGCTACGGCGTGGAAGCCCTGTTCGGCGAGGCGCTGGCCGCCGCGCCCGGCCTGCGCGCCCGCCTGCAGCTGGTCACCAAGTGCGGCATCCGCATGGTGTCGCCCGCGCGGCCCGCACATCGGCTGGGCCACTACGACACGTCGGCGGCGCATGTCACGGCGTCGGTGGACCGGTCGCTGCAGAACCTGCGCACCGACCACCTCGACCTGCTGCTGGTGCACCGTCCCGATGCGCTGATGGACGCCGACGCGCTGGCCGCGTGCTTCGAATCCCTGCGCGCGGCGGGCAAGGTGCACCACTTCGGCGTGTCCAACCACTCGCCCTCGCAGTTCGCGTTGCTGCATCGGCGCCTTCCGCTGGCCACCAACCAGGTGGAGCTGTCGCCCCTGCACCTGGACGCGCTGCACGACGGCACGCTGGACCAGGCGCAGGACCTGGGGTGCGCGCCGATGATCTGGTCGCCACTGGCGGGTGGCCGCTTGCTGACGGGCCAGGACGAGGCCGCGCGGCGCGTGCGCGGCGTGATGGCGCGCCTGGCCGCGGAGCGCGGCGTGTCGGTGTCGACGCTGGCGTTCGCGTGGCTGCTGAAGCATCCGTCGCGACCGCTGCCGATCACGGGCACGCGGCGCGTGGAGGCGGTGGCCGAGGCCGTGGCGGCGCTGGACGTGGACCTGGACAACCAGGCCTGGTACGAGATCTGGGTGGCCGGGGCGGGCCATCCGGTACCTTGAATCCCACGCAAGGAGCGAATCATGACCCAGGCCTTGCTCGTCGTCGACCTGCAGCAGGTGCTGTGCAGCGGCCGCTGGGCCATGCACGAGGCCGACGGCGTGGTCGCCCGCACGCGATCGCTCGCGGCGCGCGCGCGGGCCGCGGGGGTGCCGGTGATCTGGGTGCAGCACGAGGACGAGGGCGACACGATGCGCGCCGGCGCCGCGGGCTGGCAGCTGGCGACCGGCCTCGAGGTGCTGCCCGGCGACCTGCACGTGCACAAGCGGGGCAGCGATGCCTTCCACGACACCGAGCTGCACGCGACGCTCGCCGCGCGGGGCGTCTCCACGTTGGTGGTGTGCGGCGGGCAGAGCGATTTCTGCGTCGACTCCACGGTGCGGCGCGCGATGGCGCTGGGCTACGCGGTGGTGGCGGTGGCGGATGCGATCTCCACGCTGGACACGTCGCAGTTGACGGCCGCGCAGATCACCGCGCATCACCTGGCCACGTGGGCGGCGCTGGAGAGCTATGGCCCCCGGACGACGCTGGCCGCCAGCGCGGATGTCCGCTTCGCCGGCTGATCAGTCCGCCAGCGCCAGCACCACCCGCCGCGTCATCGCGGACTTCTTCTCGATCTTGCGCACCACCACCGCGCCGATGTCACGCGTGTTGGCCACGTGCGTGCCGCCGCAGGGTTGCAGGTCCACGCCCTGTACCTCAAGCAGGCGCACGCGGCCCGTGCCGCGGGGCGGCTGCACGCTCATGCTGCGCACCATCTGGGGAGCCGCATCGAGTTCGGCCTCGGTGATCCAGCGGTGCGACACCGGGTGCGCCTCGGCCACCAGGCGATCGAGGCCGGCTTGCAGGGCGTCCTTGTCCAGCGGCTCGGTCATGTGGAAGTCCAGGCGCGCGCCGTCGGCGGTGATGGAGCAGCCGTCCACCGGATGCGGCACCAGCGCGCACAGCAGGTGCGTCGCGGTGTGGAAGCGGCGGTGGCGCATGCGGCGGGCTTCGTCGATGCGGGCGGTGACCGCGTCGCCCACGTGCAATGCCGGCGCGCCCTCGGCCGGCACGTGCAGGATCTCGCCCGGCGCGTCGCCCTTGCGCGTGTCGACGATGTCCACCACGCGGCCGTCGTCCGCGACCAGCTGGCCGCGGTCGCCCGCCTGGCCGCCGCCCTGCGGATAGAACACGGTGCGATCGAGCTGCACGCCGCGTTCGTCGATGGCGATGACGCGGGCGGCACAGGACGCCAGCGCGGCGTCCTCGCGGAAGAGTTCGTCGGTCATCGTGCGCGGTGGGGCCAGAGAGGGTGGCGGGACGGTGACGCGGCTGGTGGGTCAGAGCAGCACGGTGCCCGTGATGCACGGCGCCACGTCGCCGCCGATCCACGTGCCGTCGGCGTCCCGCGCGACGTGCACGCGTCCCGCGCGCGCCATCGCCTGCCCCTGCGCGGCCACGTACCGCGCCGGCGCGCGGCCGCCGTCGATCAGCCAGTGCGCCAGGTTGGCGTTGAGGCTGCCCGTCACCGGATCCTCGGGGATGCCCAGCGGCGAGACGAAGAAGCGCACCTCGAACTGCACCTCATGCCCCGGGGGGTATGCGCCCACCAGGCCCACCTTGGCCAGGGGCTTCAGCGCGGCGTGGTCGGGCTTGACGGCCAGCACGGTGGCCGCGTCGCGCAGCTGCAGCACCAGTTGCGGGAAGCCGTTGGACAGCCATGCCGAGGAGACGATGTCCTCTCGCTGCAGCCCCAGGCCGAGGGGAACGCGTTCCAGCAGCTCGCCGTCGACGCGCTCCACGGTGGTGGGCGGGGCGCGGAAGGCGAGGCGACCCGAGGCCGCGTCCTGCCGCAGCGCCACCAGGCCCACGGCGCATTCCTGCACGATGGTGCCGGCCTGCTTCGGCCGCCCGCCCTGGCCCAGCCAGACGTGGCACGAGCCCAGCGTGGGATGGCCCGCGAACGGCAGCTCGCCGCCCGGCGTGAAGATGCGCACGCGGTAGTCCGCCTCCGGGCTCGTGGGCGGCAGCAGGAACGTGGTTTCCGACAGGTTGGTCCAGCGCGCGAACGCCGCCATGCGGGCGTCGTCCAGGCCGGTGCCGTCGTGCACCACCGCCAGGCCGTTGCCCAGCAGCGGCACGGCGGAGAAGACGTCGACCTGGCTGAAGGCGCGGGACCGCGTCACGGCTGTCGTCATGTCGAGCGCTCCGTCAGGGGGCCGTCTCGGCGTTGAGTTCGGACACGGCTTGGTGCAGCACGCGGCCCAGGCGCGCCACGGCGTCCTCGATCGCCCCCGGGTCCAGCGTCACGAAGCTCAGGCGCATCGTGCGGGCGTCGGGATGCTGCGCGTAGAACGCCGAGCCGGGCACGTAGGCCACGCCGGCCTCCACCGCGCGCGGCAGCAGGGCCATCGCGTCCAGGCCCTCGGGCAGGCGCACCCAGAAGAACATGCCGCCGGCCGGGGCCTGCCACTCGCTGCCCGCGGGCAGGTGCTGGCGCAGGGCGGTGGCCATGGCGTCGCGCTGGGTCTTGTAGCGGGCGCGGATGGTGGGGATGTGCTGCTGCAGGAAGCCGTCGCGGATCACCTGGTGCACGACGCGCTGGTTGAAGCTGGCCGTGTGCAGGTCGGCGGCCTGCTTGGACTGCAGCAGCTTCGGGTACAGCGGCGCGGGCGCCACGATGAAGCCCAGGCGCAGGCCCGGTGCCAGGATCTTGGAGAACGAACCCAGGTACAGCGTGCCCTCGGCCCAGCGCGACGCCAGGGGCGCGGGCGGCGCCTCGTCGAACCACAGGTCGCCGTAGGGGTTGTCCTCCACCAGCGGCACGCCGGCCTGCTGGGCCGCGGCCACCAGCGCGTCGCGGCGCTGCGCGGGGATGACGCGGCCCGTGGGGTTCTGGAAGTTGGGCAGCACGTACATGAAGCGCGTGCCGCTGGAGCCCGCGGGCTGCAGCGCGGCGACGGCGTCGGGCATCGGGCCCTGCTCGTCGCTGGGGATGGAGACGAACACCGGCTCGTTGGGCGTGAAGGCCTGCAGGGCGCCGAGGTAGGTGGGCGTCTCGACGGCCACGCGGCTGCCGGCGTCGATCATCACCTTGCCCACCAGGTCCAGGCCCTGCTGCGAGCCGCTGGTGATGAGCACGCGGTCGGCCGGCGCGTCCACGCCCACGGCCTTCATCTGTTGCGACACCCAGTCGCGCAACGGGCCGAAGCCCTCGCTGGCGGCGTACTGCAGCGCCTCCTTCGGGTTGTCGGCCAGCACGCGGGCGGTGGCCTCGCGCATGGCGTCGATGGGGAAGGTCTCGGCGGACGGCAGGCCCCCGGCCAGCGAGCGCACGCCGGGCAGCTCGGTGAGCTTGAGGATCTCGCGGATCACCGACGGGTTCATGCGCGCGCAGCGCTGGGCCAGGTGCCAGGGCGACGCCGGCGTGGGGAAGGAAGCGGTCATCGGAAGGATCCTCGGGAAGACGGGGGACGGGATGGGGAGAAGCGGCGGCCCGCCGCGACGCAGGCCATGACGGCCAGGGCGAACACGACGGTGGCGGGATCGAGCCGCTCGCCCAGGACGGGCACGGAGAGCAGCATCGACAGGAAGGGTTGCAGCAGCTGCACCTGGCTCACCCGCAGCGTACCGCCCCAGGCCAGGCCGCGGTACCAGGCGAAGAAGCCGATCCACATCGAGAACAGGGACACGTAGCCGAAGCCCAGCCACGCACCCGTGCTGACCGGCGCGGCGGGCCAGCGCATCACCAGCACGGGCAGCGTGAGGGGCAGGGACAGCAACAGCACCCACGAGATGACCTGCTCGGGCGTGAGGCCGTGCGGGCCGGACTGCAGCCGCGCGCCGGACACGTAGCCGGTGCTGGCGGCCAGCACGGCGCCCAGCAGCCAGAGGTCGGGCCATTGCGGGACGCCCGCGCCGCGCCAGGCCGCGAACGCCACCACCAGCGCGCTGCCCGCCACCGCACAGGCCCAGAAGCCGGCGGGCGCGCGCTGGCGCAGCGCCAGGGCGGCGATGACGGCGGTGGCCAGCGGCAGCAGGCCCGAGATGACCGACGCATGCACGGCCTCCACTTGGCGCACGGCCAGGCCCAGCAGCACCGGCCAGCCGAAGACGACGCCCGCGGCCGTGACGGCCAGCAGCGGCCACTGCGAGCGGTGCGGCCACGGGGCCCGCGTGAGGGCCAGCGTGAGCGCGGCCAGCAGCCCCGCCACGCCCGCCCGGCCCAGCGCGACGAACACCGGGTCGAGCTGCGGCGCCTGCGAGGACCCCGACGCCAGCCGCGTCATGGGGATGCTGAACGCGAACACCAGCACGCCCAGCGCGCCCAGCGCCAGGCCCTGGCGCGCGCGGCGGGGGTCGAGCGGAAGGGTGGAGGCGGCGGCGGCGGACATGGCAGGCGGGCGGGGCGGAGCGGGGCTTCCAGGCGGGCGAGTCTAGGCCGATAATCAGTACACCAGCAGTACAGATCGCGTGTCAGTGTCCTGAACTGTATGGGTGCGTCCGTCGATACAGGAATCGCGCATGAACGACGACCGACACGAGATCGCCCCGGATGCCGCCGCGTCCGTCGCCGAAGGCGCGCCCTGGCTGGCGGCGCCGCCCCTGGCGCGCAGCGCCGCGCAGACGCTGGCGGAGCAGCTGGCCGGCCACTACGCCGCCCGCATCCGGCAGCGCCTGATGCTGCCGGGTGCGCGGCTGCCGTCGGTGCGCGAGGCGGCGCGCCGCCATCGCGTCAGCCCGTCCACCGTGGTGGCCGCGTACGACCAGCTGCTGGCCTCGGGCCTGGTGGAAGCGCGCCGGCAGCGCGGGTTCTTCGTGCGCGAGGACCGGCCGGGCAGCGGCGCCGATGCCCGCCCGGGCCTCCCCGGCGACGCCGCGGCCGACGCGCGGGCCCGCCGCGATGCCGGCCCGCGCCTGCCGCGCCCCGTGGACGCCACCGCGCTCATCCGCGGCATGTTCCAGGCCGACCCGCACCGGCCGGCGCCCGGCCTGGGCACGCTGCCGGCGGAATGGCTGGACGCCCCCATGCTGCAGGCGGCGCTGCGCCGCGCGATGAGCCCGTCGCAGGACGGCAGCCCCGGCGCCGGCGCGCTGCACTACGGCGAACCCGCGGGCGACCGCCGGCTGCGCGCCGCGCTGTCGCAGCGCCTGGCCGACTTCGGCGTGCCCGCGCGCGCCGACATGATCGTCACGTCCAACGGCGCAACGCATGCGCTGGACATCGCCACGCGCACGCTGCTGTCGCCGGGCGACGCGGTGCTGGTGGACGAGCCGGGCTGGTCGGTGGAATACGCGCGCCTGACGCAGCTGGGCATGCGCCTGCTGCCGGTGCCGCGCGGCCCGGACGGGCCCGACCTGGCGGTGATGGAGGCGCTGGCGCGCGCGCACCGGCCCCGGCTGTACGTCACGGTGTCGGTGCTGCACAACCCGATGGGCGTGTCGCTCAGCCTGGCGTGCGCGCACCGGGTGCTGCAGCTGGCCGAGCGCCACGACCTGCGCATTCTGGAGGACGACACCTACGCCCACCTGGCGCCGCGCCACCTGCCGCGGCTCTCGGCGCTGGACGGGCTGCGCCGCACGATCTACGTATCCGGCTTCGCCAAGATCCTGTCGCCGGGCTGGCGCGTGGGCTTCCTCGCCGCGCCCGCCGGCCTGGCCGAGCGCATGGTGGACGTGAAGCTGCTGGGCACGCTCACCACGCCCGGGCTGCTGGAGCGCGCGGTGGCGGTGTGCCTGGAGCAGGGGTGGCTGCGGCGCCACTCGGAGCGGGTGGTGGCGCGCCTGGAGGCCGCGCGGGCCCGCGCCGTGACGCTGGCCGAGGGCGCGGGCTGCCGATTCGTGACACCGCCCGCGGGCCTGTTCGGTTGGGTGGACACGGGCGTCGACACCGAGCGCCTGGCCACGGAGATGCTGGACGACGGCTGGCTGCTGGCCCCGGGCGCCGTGTTCCACGCGGACCGCCGGCCGTCGACGCTGATGCGCATCAACTTCGCGACGACGCAGGACGCGGCCTTCTGGAAGGCGTTCGCCGCGGCACGCGCGTGAGGCGCGCCGCGGCGCAGGCGTGAGGCGGCCGCGCGCGGCGCGGGCGATCAGCTGCCGATGTTCAGGTTGAACATCGCGCTGAACGCCTTGTACTGCTCCAGCGTCATCTTGCCGTGGTCCATCTTCATGGTGCCGGCTTCCATGTCCCAGGCCTTGGACATCATGTCCATGAACTCCTGCTTGCTGACCATCTTGTCGTGGTTCTTGTCGACCTGCTGCAGCTCGAACAGCGACAGGATGTCCTGGCGCGTGACGTCCGCGGCGAAGGACGTGGTGGTGGCGGCGCAGGCGGCGGCGAAGGCGGCGATCACGAGCGGGGTGCGGAGGGTAAGTAGCATGGTGGTTCCTGTCTGGCGGTGAAGAGGTGGGGAGGGTGTCCCTGGCCGGGGTGAACGTCAGTCGTCGCAGGACCTCGATTGCTTACAGCGGGCCCACAATGGGGGATGCCCGCCGCGTCCGCGCCCGCTGCCGCCGCCGCCCTCGCCGCCTCTGCGTCGGCCGCCGCGGGGCCTGCAGGCCCCGCGTGGCCGGCTTGCCGCTGGCAGGTGCGCCTGCTGGGCGCGCTGGAGCTCCACGACGGCATCCGCACGGTCACGCGCCTGCCCAGCCGCGCCGCCGCCGCCCTGCTGGCGCGGATCGCGCTGGCGCCCGGCCGCGCGCACCCCCGCGAGGAGCTGGTGGAGCTGCTGTGGCCCGGCGTGGCGGCCGACGTGGGCCGCAACCGCCTGCGCCAGACGCTGTCGGTGCTGAAGAGCCTGCTCGAGTCCGGCCCGGGCGATGGCGGTGCGGGCGGCCCCGTGATCCTGGCGGACCGGCTGCAGCTGCGCGCCGCGCCGTCGGCGTTCGCGTGCGACGCCACGCTGTTCGAGGCCTGCGTGCGCGCCGGTGATGCCGCCACCGCGCAGGCGTGGTACCGCGGCGAGCTGATGCCGGGCTACTACGACGAGTGGATCGACGAGGAGCGGATGCGGCTGGCCGCGCTGGCGGATCGCGTGGCGCCGGCCGGGCCTGGGGTGCCCGTCCGGGCCGCGGATCCTGGCACCGGGCCGAAGGGCCTGCATGGCACCCCGCCGCAGGGCCAGCATGGCACCCCGCCGCAGGGCCTGCCCGGCACCACGCCCCCCGTCCCACCCCGCCACCTCGCGCTCCCGCTGTACCTCACGCCCGTCTTCGGCATCGACCTGGCCGGCGCCCGGCTGCGCGAGGCCGTGCTGGCCCACCGCCTCGTCACCGTCGTGGGCCCGGGTGGCGGCGGCAAGACGCGGCTGGCCGTGGAGGTCGCGCGCTCGCTCGCCGAGCCCGAGGACGCGCGCTGGCGTCGCTGGCACGGCGCGGTGGCGTTCGTGCCGATGGGCACCTGCCTCAGCGCGGCGGACCTGCTGGACCGGCTGGTGATCACGCTGCGCCTGGACCCCGGCGCAGGCGACCCGATGGGTCTGGTGCGCCACGCCCTGCAGGCCGAGCCCACGCTGCTGGTGCTGGACAACCTGGAGCAGGCCGCCGGGCCGGCCGCCGAGCTGGTGTCGACGCTGCTGGCCACGCTGCCGCACCTGCGCATCGTGGCCACCACCCGGCAGGTGCTGGGCGTGGATGGCGAACACCTGCTCGCCGTCGAGCCGCTGCCGCTGCCGGCCCCGCTGCCCGACGCGATCGCGCCCGGTGAACCTCTCCTCGCGGAGCTGGCGCTCAATCCCGCCGTGGCGCTGTTCGTCGATCGCGCCCGCGAACGCCGCGCCGATTTCCACCTGGGCCCGCAGAACGCCGCTGCCATCGCCGAACTGGCGAGGCTGCTGGAAGGCCACCCGCTGGCGATCGAACTGGCCGCCGCCCGCGTGCGCTCCACGCCGCCCGCCCAGTGGGTGGCCCTGCTGCGCGAGGCGCGCGCCGCCGCCGCGTTCGGCGAGTCCGGCGAGACGCTGTCGCTGCTGGCGCGCGCCGGCCCCCGCGCGGGCGGCGACGTGCGCCACGCCTCGATGGCGCAGGTGATCGCCGGCAGCTGGGCGTTGCTGGACGACCCCGCGCGTCGCCTGCTGGGGGCGCTGAGCGCGTTCGACGGCGGCTGCGACGCCACGGCCGCGCTGGCGGTGGCCGACCCGCCGGCCCGTGCCGCGGCCGTGCAACGCACGCTGGACGACCTGGTGGCCAGCTCGATGCTGGTGGCGCACGAGCGGCCCGCGGGCGCCGGGGACGACCCGCCCGCGTTGCCCCGCTTCGTGCCGTACGAGGCGGTGCGCGAGTACGCCGCGGCGCAGTTCCCGCCCGCGCAACGCGCGGCCTGGCGCGCCCGTCACCGCGCGTGGGCGCGCACGCTGGGCGCGCCCGCGAGCGCCACGCCCGACCTGGCGCGCCTGCGCGACGAGATGCCCAACGTGCTGCTCGCCCTGCACAGCGCGCTGCGCGACGACGCGCCCGACGAGGCCTGGGCCATCGCCGCCGCGCACCGCGACGCGCTGACCGACGTGACGCTGCCCGCCACCGGCCAGGACGCCCTGGAAGCGGCCCTGGCGCGCGTGCAGGACGGCGGCACGCGCCTGCTGGGCCACGCGGTGCTGGCCGGGCAGGCGTACGAGGCGGGCCAGTCGGTGCGGGCGCAGGGACACGCGCAGGCCGTGATGTTGGCGCTCGGTTCGCCGGACGCGGTCGACACGCCGCTGCGCGCCTGGGCCCTGGGCTGGGCGCTGCGCATCCGCATGCGCGTGGGGCAGGCCGTGGACGAGTCGGACCCCTGGCTGGACGCCGCCCTGCGCGTGGCCGCCCGCGCCGGGGACGCCGCGCTGGAGGCGCGCCTGCTGGGCCTGCGCGCATCGCTGATGATGCGCAACCGCGCGGACCATGTCGGCGCCGAGGCGCTGCGCCGCCGCGCGCTGGCACTGGCCGAGGCCAGCGGCGACCGGCTGCGCACGAACGAGGCCCGCATCGCGCTGGCGATCTGCCTCGGCTTCCAGCACCGCATCGAGGAGCAGCTGCCCTTGCTGGCCACCGTGGAGGCCGAGGCCCGCGCGCTCGATCAACCGCGCCTTCGCTGCTTCGCCCTCAGCGTGCGCGGCTACTGCCTGGCCGACCTGCGCCGCCATGAGGAGGCCGTGGCCGCCTTCGCCGCCTGCCTGCGCGTGGCCGCGCCCGCGCTGGCCTGGCGCGAGCTGTTCTACGGGCTGTGGAACCTGCCGCGCTCGCTGGCACACCGCCGCGAGCCCGAGCGCGCCGCGCGCCTGATGGGCTTCGCCGAGGCGTTCTACGCCCAGCGCTTCGGCGCGCTGGGACCGGAGGACACGCGCGAGGCGCGCCGCACCCGGCGCCTGGTGGCCGTGCAACTGGGCCGGGCTGGCACCGACCGCGCCTGGCACGAAGGCGCCTCGCTCGACATGGCCCAGGCGCTGCGCCTAGCACTTGCCTAACGGCACCCGCCGATCCTGCGAACGCACCGACGACGGCATGCGGCTCGACCGCCCACCGCCGCGTCGGCGAACCGTTCGCGGCGCCCGCGTTGGACGCCGCACCCACCAGGAGGATGCCCACCATGACCACGACCCCCACCCGCCTCGCGCTCGCCACCCTCGCCGCCGCGGCCGCCACCCTCGTCGCGCTGCCGGCCCAGGCCCAGCAGGCCGGCCACTACGTCGGCACGACGTCCCAGGGCCTGTCCATCGACATCACGGTGGCGCAGACCGACGCCGACGGCCTCGTGCTGACCGGGCAGACGACGCAGTGGAACGAGGACTGCAAGACGGGCGACACCAAGTTCGCGTGGTGGGGCGTGGGCGCCTACGTCCCGCTGACCGGACGCTCGGCTAGCCAGACGTACACGGGCCAGAGCCTGTACGAGAAGGTCTTCTTCCACTGGAACCCCGCCGGCGACACCGTCACCGGCAACTTCGACAACGCCGAGGCCACGTTCGTGGACGTCAACGCCAACCACGGTAAGACCGAGCAGTGCCACTCCGGCAAGCAGACGTTCACGGCCACGCTGCAGCCGCCGGTGGCCGGCGTGGCGCCGCAGCCCGCGATGAGGGCGGGCGAGGCGCGAGCAGTCGTGCGCTGAAGCGCCGGGCCCGGTGTCAGGGCCCAGCCCTGACGCGCGCGGGCCCACGCTGGCCGACAATGGGGACTCGGGGCCGAGCCCCCGAGTCCCGACACCGTCCGTGCCCGCCACCGCCACCGCCATCGCCCCCGCTTCCCGCATAGACCCGGTCGACCTGCCCGGGGCGGAGCCGTTGCCGCCGCGGGCCGCGCTGCCCGCGCCCGCCGACTATCACCCGGCCCTGCACGGGTTGCGCGGCCTGGCGTGCGTGCTGATCGTGCTGCACCACCTGGCCGTTCTGCACCCGGCGTTGCTGGCGCCGCTGCTGCGCAGCAGCCTGCGGCCGGAGATCTTCTTCGTCGTGTCGGGCGCGCTGTACCGCCGCTCGATGTGGCCGATCACCGGGGGCGCCGGCGCGCGGGCCTTCGCCGCGCGGCTGCTGCGCCGCCTGTACCCGATCTACTTCCTGTTCCTCGCGCTGTCCACGGTGGCGCACGGTGCCAAGGCCTGGGCGCTCGCGCATGGCGCCGGGTTCCGCAGCGGCAGCGTGTTCACGGCCGACCCGTGGGTGCTGCCCAAGAACCTGCTGCTGCTGCAGGACCTGCCGCCGCCCTTCGCCGCGCCGTCGCTGAACTTCCCCAGCTGGGCCATCAGCGATTTCGTGATGGTGGCGCTGGCCGGCGCGGCGCTGTGCGCGCTGCTGCGGGGCGGTGCGCGCGTGGCGGCGTTCGCGGCGGCCGGGCTGGCCGCCTACGCCGGGGTGGCCGCCGGCCCCGCGCAGCCCGCCTTCGACCTGGCGCGCTGCGCCGCCAGCTTCGTCACCGGCCTGGGCGTGGCCACGCTGGCCGCGCGGTGGCAGGCGATGGCGCAGGCCTACCCGCGGTCCCGGCTGGCCGCCTGGCGCGGCCGCCCTGCCGCCGTGGGCGCCGCGCTGGCCGCCGCCGCCATGGTGGCGCTGATGCAGTTCGACGGCCTGTTCCCGCACCCGTTCCTGTGGATGCCGCCCCTGGCTGGCGCGCTGACGCTGGCGCTGCTGGTGGGCCCGCGCGGGGGCGTGCGGCGGGCCCTGGAATGGGCGCCGCTGGTGCGGCTCGGCAAGCTGTCGTACACGATCATCCTGGCGCACGCGCTGGTGCTGATCGCGGTGGAACACCTGCTGGCGCGCTACGCGGGCGTCCAGTGCCCCGTGCGCGAGGCGTTGTGCCAGCCCGGGCTGTCGCTGCCAGCCACCGTGGGCGTGGCGGTCGGCGTGGTGGGTGTGACGGTGGCGCTGAGCGCCGTGGTGCAGCGGTGGCTGGGGCCGGCGACGGGGCGGTCGTCGCAGCGACCGGGGGCCAGCGTCGTCGAGGTGCGGAGCCAGGCCGGGGCCTGATCCGCATCCGAGTTCGCGTCCGCGTTCGCGTTCGCGCGCGCGAGTGCGTCAGCGGTCGCCCAGCGCCTCCCAGCGCTCCAGCAAGGCCATCAGCGCGTCCTCGATCTCGCCGCTGCGCGCGTGCACCGCGGCGATCATCTCGGGCTGGCGCGTGTAGAACGTCGGGTCGGCCAGCTGGCGGGCCACCTCGGCCTGCTCCGCCTCCAGCGCCTCGATGCGCGCGGGCAGTTCGTCCAGCTCGCGCTGTTCCTTGTAGCTGAGCTTGGCCTTGGGACGGGCCACCCCGGGGGCGGCCGACGGTGCGGGAGCAGGGGCGACGGCGGCCCCTGCCGCGGGCGCCGCGGCGGGCGGCGTCGACGACGCGGCCTCGCGCGCCGCGGCCGCGCCTTCGGCCGCGCGGGTGCGCGCACGCTGCACCAGCCAATCCTCGATGCCGCCCTCGTACTCGCGCCAGCGGCCGGGCGACGCGTCGCCCTCCCACGCGATCGTGCTGGTGACCACGTTGTCCACGAAGCGGCGGTCGTGACTCACCAGGAATACGGTACCGGGGTATTGCTGCAGAAGCTCCTCCAGCAGCTCCAGCGTGTCGATGTCCAGGTCGTTGGTGGGCTCGTCCAGCACCAGCACGTTGGCCGGCAGCGCGAACAGGCGCGCCAGCAGCAGCCGGTTGCGCTCGCCCCCCGACAGCGACACCACCTTCGCGTTGGCGCGCGCCGGCGAGAACAGGAAGTCGGTCAGGTAGCTCATGATGTGCTTGCGGGTGCCGCCGATCTCCACCCACTCGCTGCCCGGGCTGATCGTGTCCGCCAGCGTGGCCTCCAGGTCCAGCCCCGCGCGCATCTGGTCGAAGTACGCCACCGACAGGTTGGTGCCGCGGCGCACCTGGCCGCGCGTGGGCTCCAGCTCGCCCAGAATCAGCTTCAGCAGCGTGGTCTTGCCCGCGCCGTTGGGGCCGATCAGGCCGATCTTGTCGCCGCGCAGCACGGTGCTGCTGAAGTGGCTCACCAGCAGCTTCTGCCCGCCGTCGGGCGTGGGGAAGCCCATCGACACGTCGTTCAGCTCGGCCACGATCTTGCCGGTGGGCACGCCGGTGGCCAGCTCCAGCTTCACCTGGCCCACCTGGTCGCGGCGCGCCTGGCGGCGGGCGCGCAGCACCTCCAGCCGGCCGATGCGCGCCACGCTGCGCGTGCGCCGCGCCTCCACGCCCTTGCGGATCCAGATCTCCTCCTGCGCCAGCAGCTTGTCGGCACGCGCGTTGGCCAGGGCCTCGGCCTCCAGCTCGCGCGCCTTGGCGGACTCGTAGGCCGTGAACGCGCCCGGGTAACTGCGCAGCACGCCGCGATCCAGCTCGACGATCCGCGTGGCGGTGGCGTCGATGAACGCGCGGTCGTGGGAGATCAGCACCAGCGCGCCGCGGAAGTCGCGCAGCAGCTCGGCCAGCCAGTCGATCGCGTCCAGGTCCAGGTGGTTGGTGGGCTCGTCCAGCAGCAGCACGTCGGGCGCCATCACCAGCGCCTGCGCCAGCGCCACCCGCTTGCGCGTGCCGCCCGACAGCGTGTCGATGTTGGCGGCCGGGTCGAGGTTCAGGTGCGACAGCGTCATGTCCACGCGCCGCTCCCAGTCCCAGCCCCCGAGGTGGTCGATGCGCGTGTGCAGGCGATCCATCTCGTCGGCATCCACGCCGTTGTGCGCCTCGAAGCGAGCGCGCAGCTGCTTGGCCTCGGCCACGCCCTCGCTCACCAGGTCGAACACGCTGCTGCCGGGCGCGAACAGCGGCTCCTGCGGCACGTAGCAGCGGCGCAGGCCCTGCTGCACCTGCAGCAGGCCGTCGTCGGGCTTGTCCAGGCCGGCCAGGATCTTCAGCAGGCTGGACTTGCCGGCCCCGTTGCGGCCGATCAGCGCGACGCGCTCGGCGGTTTCCAGCGCGAAGTCGGCGCCGTCGAGAAGGGCCACGTGGCCGAAGGCGAGGTGGGCGCGGGACAGGGTGAGGAGGGCCATTGGTGACATTCTCCCCTGGGGTCAGGTCTTGCCACTTGCCCCCTTGGCGCAGGTGCCCGGGATCAACGCCTCGCGGGGGCAAGTGGCAAGACCTGACCCCGGCTGATCAGACAGCGCGTTCCAGCGCCTCGACGAACATCGTCGCCACGTCGAACCCCGTCTGCTGCTGGATCTCCTGGAAGCAGGTGGGGCTGGTGACGTTGATCTCGGTGAGCTGCTCGCCGATCACGTCCAGGCCCACCAGCAGCAGGCCGCGCGCGGCCAGCACGGGGCCCAGGGCCTCGGCGATCTCGCGGTCGCGCGCGGTGAGCGGGCGGGCCTCGCCGCGGCCGCCGGCGGCCAGGTTGCCGCGCACCTCGGTGCCCTGCGGGATGCGCGCGAGGCTGTAGGGCACCGGCACGCCGTCGATCAGCAGCACGCGCTTGTCGCCGTCCACGATGGCGGGCAGGAACTTCTGCACCATCAGCGTCTGCGTGCCCATCGCGCTCAGCGTCTCGACGATGGCGCCCAGGTTCAGCTCGTCGTCGCGCACGCGGAAGATGCCGGTGCCGCCCATGCCGTCCAGCGGCTTGAGGATCAGGTCGCGGTGTTCCGCGTGGAAGGCGCGCACGTCGGCGATCGAGCGCGTGACCAGCGTGGGCGCGATGAACTCGGGGAACTCGAGGATGGCCAGCTTCTCGGGGTGGTCGCGCAGCGCGGCGGGCTTGTTGAACACCTTCGTGCCGTCGCGCTCGGCCTGCGCCAGCAGGTGCGTGGCGTAGAAGTACTCGGCGTCGAACGGCGGGTCCTTGCGCATCACCACCGCGTCGAAGCCGGCCAGCGGCAGCCGCTCGGCGCCCGGCGACTCGAACCAGGCGGGCGAATGATCATGCGCATCGCCGTGGCCCGTCAGCGTGATGCGGCGCACCAGGCCCATCACGGGGCCGCCGCGCTGCCAGTGCATCAGCCGCGGCTCCGTGGCCGCCACCGTGTGCCCGCGCGCCACCGCCGCCCGCATCATGGCGAAGGTGGAGTCCTTGTAGGTGCGGAAGGATTCGAGCGGGTCGGCGACGAACAGCAGGTTCATTTTTTGCGCTCAAACGTGGCGGGAGGCGGGGCCGCGGAAGTGTTGCACAACGAGGGAGACCCCACCCGCCACGACGCCCCAGAACGCGGAGCCCACGCCCGCCACCGTCAGCCCCGACAGCGTGACGAGGAACGTGATCACCGCCGCGTCGCGCGTGCCCGGGCGCTCCAGCGCACCCGCCAGCGCGCCCGCGATCGTGCCCACCAGAGCGAGACCCGCGATGCCGGCCACCAGCGCGCGCGGGAACGCGGCCAGCAAGCCCACGACCGCCCCGCCGGCCAGGCCCAGCGCGATGTAGAACGCGCCGGCCGACATGGCGGCGATGTAGCGGCGGCGCGGATCCTCGTGCGCCTCGCGGCCCATGCAGATGGCTGCGGTGATGGCCGCCAGGTTGAGCGCGTAGCCGCCGAAGGGCGCCAGCACCAGCGTGGCCAGGCCCGTGACGGTGATCACCTTCGACACCGGCGCCGCCACGCCCGCTGCCCGCTGCGCGGCCACGCCCGGCAGGTTCTGCGACGCCATCGTGACGATGAACAGCGGCAGGGCCACGCTGATGGTGGACGAGAGCGTGAAGACCGGCGTCACCCACGCCGGCCGCGCCCAGCCCCAGTGCACCGCGCCCCAGGCCAGCTCGCCCTGGGCGGCGGCCACCGCGATGCCCACCGCCAGCACGACCGGCACGGCGTAGCGCGGCCAGAAGCGGCGCCCGACCACGAACGCCAGCGCCATCGCCAGCACCAGCCACGGATCGGTGCGCACCAGGCCCACCGCGTCCAGCCCGAAGCGCGCCAGCACGCCGGCCAGCAGTGCCGACGCGATGGCCACCGGCAGCCTGTCCATCACCCGCTCGAACAGGCCGGTGGCGCCCGACAGCGTGATCAGCACCGCGCACGTGACGAACGCACCCGTGGCCTCGGCCAGCGGCACGCCGTGCGTGGCGGCGATCAGCGCGGCGCCGGGCGTGGACCAGGCCGTGAGCACCGGCTGGCGCGTCCAGGCGGCCAGGCCCAGGCTGGTGAGCCCCATGCCCAGGCCCAGCGCCCACATCCACGAGGTGGTCTGCGCCGGCGTGGCGCCCAGCGCCTGCGCGGCCTGGAACACGATGGCCACCGAGCTGGTGAAGCCGACGAGCACCGCGATGAAGCCGGCCACCACGGCGGACAGGGACAGGTCCTTGAGCATGGCCGCAAGGGTAACGGAGCGCTTCCGGATGAAACGTGGCGCGGGGGCGCGGCGCGGGGCCTGTCACATCGGTCGCATGTGGATACGGGATGGGCAACCCGGGGCAACGTCCCGGCGGTCTACTGGACCCCACTTCGCACTGGAATGGCGACGGGGCGCGCGCGTGCCCGTCGAGAGACATCCGCCCATGAATCGATCCTCCTACCGCCTCCAAGCCCGTTCCGGCGAACGCCCGTCGGGCGTGCCGATCTCGCTCGTCACCGCCCATTCGCTCAGCGGTGCGCCTTCGCGGCGCGCCCGCAGTGCCGCGCGCACGGTGTGGATCGCCGGCGCGCTGGCCGGCATCACGGTAGCCGCGCTGGCCGTGGCGCTCATCGCCGCGCATGGGCATGGGGCGGCCGAGGCGACGGCGTCATCGGCCACATCGTCCACGTTGGCATCGTCCTCGGTCGCGGCCGAGCCGCCCGGCACGCTGCCGGCCGCCACGGAAAGTTCCTCACGAGCCTTCACGCAGGGCTCGTCGCAGCCCGACCGGTCGCCGGCGCTGGCGTCCCCCACGTCGCCGCCCGGCCCGGCCGCGGCCGGCGGCCTGCACGCCTCTGCGCGCGCACCCGCGCACGGCAGCTCGCGCGTGGCCGCGCTGGCCAGCGGGGGCGCGGGCTCGGACGGCAGCAGCAACAGCGCTGCCGCCGGCGGCAGCGGCACCGCCCAGGGCGACAGCGCTGGCGATCCGATGACGGCCGGCGCGCCCGCGGCCGGCCCCGTCACGCTGTCGGGACCGCCCGGCACGGCCGCGCGCGCCGCGGCGCTCAGCACCCAGGGCTGCCAGGCCTGCGGCACGGTGCTGTCGGTGACGATGGCGCGGCGGGGCGCCTCGGTGGGCTACGTGGTGCGCGTGCAGCTGCCGGACGGCACGCAGCGCACGCTGCGCCAGGCGCACGCGCCGTCCGTCGGATCCCGCATCGACGTCGCGGCGGGCACGCACTGACGGGCGGGCGCCGATGCGACGGCGCCCCGGCGCGCGGCCTCACCGCAGGAAGGCGTCGTACCCCGTCTTCACGATCAGCGCCGACACCACGACGATGAACACCCCGCGCACGAAGCCCGCGCCGCGGGACAGCGCGAGCCGCGTGCCCAGCAGGCTGCCTGCGATGTTCATCACCGCCAGCACGGCGGCCACGCGCCACCACACATGGCCGGTGGAGGCGAACAGCACCAGCGCCGCGAAGTTGGTGGCGGTGTTGAGCCGCTTGGCGGCGGCGGACGCGTGCAGGAAGTCGTAGCCCAGCAGGCGCACGAACAGGAACACGAAGAAGCTGCCGGTGCCGGGCCCGAAGAAGCCGTCGTAGAAGCCGATGGCCAGGCCGATGGCCAGCGCCACGCGCGCCTCGGCGGCGCCCTGGTGGCGCGGCGCGTGCTCGCGTCCCAGCTGCTTCTTCGCCAGCGTGTAGGCGAGGATGGCCAGCAGCACCAGGGGCAGCGCCTTCTTCAGGCCGTCGGCGGGCACCAGCGTCACCACCCAGGCGCCGCAGAAGGCGCCGGCCAGCGCGCCGCCCATGCCCCAGGCGAGCGTGCGGCGGTCCAGCGTGACGCGCCGCGCGAACTGCAGGGCGGCCCACGCCGTGCCCCAGATGGCCCCGCCCTTGTTGGTGCCGAAGAGCGTGGCCGGCGCGGCCGCGGGATAGGCGGCGAACAGCGCCGGTACCAGGATCAGGCCGCCACCGCCGACGATGGCGTCCACGAAGCCGGCCAGGCCGGACGCGGCGGCCACCATGACGAGATCGAGCATGGGGTGCGATTGTGCAGGCGCCAGAAATGACGAAGGGCGCTGACTTCGTGAGTCAGCGCCCTTGTCCATCTTCTGGCATGCGGCCGGTGGGGCCCTGTAGGCTGCGCCGAGAGGCTCGTCGCGCCGTATTGTCTCCTGCACCCCCGCAGCGGGTGACCGCACCATGAAAGGGCGGCCCGCTGAGAGTGATCGCACTGTAACGGCGCATCTCCCCCGCCAGCATCGGGGCTTTCCCTTTTCTTGTCATGAACGCGCGTCCTCCTGCACCAAGAACGCGCGTTCAGGCTCGACGGCGGGCCGCGTCCTCCATGAGCCAGTGCGCCGCACGCTCGGCGATCATCAGCGTGGGCGAGTTGGTGTTGCCCGAGGTGATGGCGGGCATCACGCTGGCGTCCGCCACGCGCAGCCCGGCCACGCCGCGCACGCGCAGCCGCGCGTCCAGCACGGCGGCCGGGTCGCCGTCGGCGCCCATCGCGCAGGTGCCCACCGGATGGAAGATGGTGGTGCCGATGTCGCCTGCCAGCCGCGCCAGCTCGTCGTCCGACTCGAACTGCACCCCCGGCTTCACCTCGCGCGGCCGGAAGGGCGCCAGCGCCGGCTGCGACACGATGCGCCGCGTCAGCCGCAGCGACTGCGCGGCCACGCGGCGATCGTCCTCCGTGGCCAGGTAGCGCGGCGCGATGCGCGGCGCGGCCAGCGGGTCGGCCGAGCGCACCGTGACGGTGCCGCGCGACGTCGGGTTCAGGTTGCACACGCTGGCGGTGAACGCGTCGAAGGCGTGCAGCGGCTCGCCGAACGCGTCCAGCGACAGCGGCTGCACGTGGTACTCCAGGTCCGGCCAGGCCCGCGACGGATCGGAGCGCGTGAACGCGCCCAGCTGCGACGGCGCCATGCTCATCGGGCCGCTGCGACGCAGCAGGTATTCCGCCCCGATGGCGGCCTTGCCCAGCCAGCGGCCCGCGATCGTGTTGAGCGTGCGCGTGCCGTCCACCGCGAACACCGCGCGCACCTGCAGGTGGTCCTGCAGGTTGCTGCCCACGCCCGCCAGCGCGTGCACGGGTGCGATGCCGGCGGACGACAGCACGTCGGCGGGCCCGATGCCCGACAGCTGCAGCACCTGCGGCGAGCCGACGGCGCCCGCGGCCAGCACCACCTCGCCCGTGCATCGCAAGCGCTGCGGCGCGCCGCCCGCGGCCGGCTGCAGCTCCACGCCGGTGGCGCGCAGGCCGCGCGCGGCGTCGCCCTCCAGCACCAGCCGGTTCACGTGGTGGCCCGTCAGCACGGTGAGGTTGGGCCGCCGCAGCGCGGGCCGCAGGAAGGCCTTGGACGCGTTCCAGCGCACGCCGCCGCGCTGGTTCACCTCGAAGTAGCCCACGCCCTCGTTGCTGCCGCGGTTGAAGTCGTCGGTGGCCGGGATGCCGGCCTGCTGCGCGGCCCTCGCGAACGCGTCCAGGATGGGCCACGACAGGCGCTGCTTCTCCACGCGCCATTCGCCGCCGCTGCGCAGGCCCCGCGCGTCGAACCCGGGTGCCGCGTGCATCGCGCCCGGCCCCGACTCGCCGCCGCGCCAGTGGTCCTCGTGCTTCAGGAACCACGGCAGGCACTGCTCCCAGCGCCAGGCGTCGTCGCCCAGGCGCGCGGCCCAGCCGTCGTAGTCGCGCGCCTGGCCGCGCATGTAGATCATCCCGTTGATGCTGGACGAGCCGCCCAGCACCTTGCCCCGCGGGTAGCGCAGCACGCGGCCGTTCAGGCCGGCGTCGGGCTCGGTGTTGAACAGCCAGTCCGTGCGCGGGTTGCCGATGCAGTACAGGTAGCCCACCGGGATGTGGATCCACGGGTAGGTGTCGCGCCCGCCCGCCTCGATCAACAGCACGCTGTGGCGCGGGTCCGTGGAGAGCCGGTTGGCCAGCAGGCACCCCGCGGTGCCCGCGCCGATGACGATGAAGTCGAACGGGTCGCCGAGGTGCATGGGGCGATGGTACGAGGTCGCCGGACCGTCACGCCGGGCAACCCAGCCGCACCGCGCCGCCGGCCAGGCCGGTCGCGCATGCCACCGCCTGCACGGCCCGCTCGACCTCGCGGTGGTGCAGCAGGATCGTCACCAGCACCACCGGCACGAGCAGCCAGGCGGCGGCCGGCCGCCACTGGCGCAGCGCCGCCAGCACCACGCCCGTGGCGCCGCCCGCGAGCCCGCCGACCAGCGATCCGACGACGGCCAGCAGCCAGGCGACGTCGTCGCCGCCGGCGATGGCCGCCACCACGCAGGCCAGGATCATGGCGAGCACCGCCAGCGGCGTCCAGAACATCAGGCGGCCGTTCATGACGACGCCGCGGGGTCGTGGGCGGCCGCACGCGCTGCAGCCACCGGGGTCACCGGCCCTGCGCTCCCTGCCGGTGCCTGCCAGCGCTGGAAGAGCGAATACCAGTCCACTTGCCGCGTCAGGGCCATCACCGCCGCCAGCGCCGCGAACAGCATCACCGCGCCGATCACCAGCGCGTTCTGCTCCATCTGCAGCAGCACGTACAGCAGGCCGTAGAGCGCCGCGATGCCGCCGCCGAACGCCAGGCCGGCCGACAGCCGGCCCAGCATGAAGCGCGCGTAGAACGTCAGCAGCAGGGCGCACGCGCTGGCGGCCGCCGCATACGAGGCCGCGAAGGGCAGGTGCTCCGACAGGGACAGCAGCAGCAGGAAGAACAGCGCCAGCGCCAGGCCCACCAGGCCGTACTGCACCGGGTGCACGCGCCGGCCCGACAGCACCTCGACCAGGCCGACGGCCACGAACGTCAGGGCGACGAACAGCAGCCCGTACTTGACCGCGCGGTCGCTGAGCACGTAGGGGTTCACGGGGTCGATGAAGGAGACGGCGAGCGTGTCGAGGCAGGCGGTCGTGCCGGCCCCCGCGGGCGCGTGCGGGGCCTCCCGCACGACGCCACCGCCGTAGCCGGTCGCCTCGTCGTCCAGCGCATCGCCCGACGACAGGGCACACGGCGCGGCGCCCTTCAGCACGTCCGCCGGCGCCGACGTGGCCAGCGCCGACACCGCCCACGTCGCGTCGAACCCGTCCGCACGCACCGTGCGCGACAAGGGCAGGAACTGCCCGCCGAACGAGGGGTGGCGCCAGTCGGACTTCAGCGTCAGGCGTGTCTCCCCCGCCGCCGGCACCCACGCCAGCTGCGCGGTGCCGACGAACTCCAGCGCCACCTTCACCGTCATCGGCGCGGGGTGCCCGTCCACGTCGCGGTCCTCGGGCAGCACGGCCTGCAGGCCGTTCGGGTAGTGGTCGAACCCCGTGCCCGGCGACACGGCCAGCGCCTGGCCGTCCAGGGTGACGCTGGCCGTGCGCAGGCCGCGCAGGTCGCTGAGCGAGGCCGCGATGCGCGGGCGCCCGCACGTGAGCTTGGAGTTGGGATGCAACCGCGCGGCCTGCAGCGGCACGGCGTTGGGAAACTCCGCCACGGCCGTGACGCGGGCCACGTACGTGTTGACCTTGAACAGGCCGCGGTACCGCACGTCGGACTGCGTGCCGCCGTCCAGCTGCAGCCGGGCCGGCGTCTGCGCCACGGTGCGCATCTCGTGCTCGTAGGCCACGCGGCGGTCGGCGCCGCTGCCCGTCGCCTCCTCCCACTCCTCGGTGCAATCGCGCAGCAGCAGCGGCCCGATCACCGTCTGCGACGACGCGTGCGACTGCTCCACGCTGCGCACCGCCTCCAGGCCGCGCAGCCGCCGCTCGCCCACCAGCGAGTCGATGCGCCCCAGCACGCCCATCACCAGCACCCCCACCAGCGCGATCGACGCGCCCTTCACCACCACCGGACTCACCATGCCGCTTCTCCTCGTTCGATTGGTTGGAACGGAGGGCAGGTTGCCGGCGAGGGGTGTGGCGGCAATGAAGTGTGTGAAGTGGCGGTGAAGCGCGCGGCCGGCGCGCGACGGGCAAGATCAGGCCGCGGCGGCGGCGGTCGCGATGGCCAGCGTCACCGTGACCCGCAGGCCCGGTTGCGCGTTCTCGAAGCGCACCGTGCCGCCGTGCAGCGCCGCGGCCTGCCGCACGATCGCCAGGCCGAGGCCCGTGCCGCGGCGCCCGTCGCGCGGGCGCGGCAGCGAGAAGAAGCGGTGGCCCAGGCGGGGCAGGGCGAAGTCGTCGACGCCGGGGCCGTGGTCGCGCAGGGTGGCCACGGCGACCGTGCCGGCACGCTGCAGCGTCGCCTCCAGCGTGCTGCCGTCGGGCGCGAACGCCAGCGCGTTGGCCCACAGGTTGGAGAACAGCAGGCGCAGCACGTCGGCATCGGCGGTGAGGGACACGGGCGCGCGCGCATCGCCGGTGGGGCCGGCGGTCCAGGCGAGCGCGATGCCCCGCTGCGCCGCCAGCGCGGCGTGCGCGGCCGCCACCTCGTCCAGCAGCGCGAGCAGGTCCACCCGTTCGGCATGCGGCGGCGCGCGCAGGCCCTCCAGGCGCGACAGCGCCAGCAGGCGATCCACCAGGTCGCGCAGGCGCAGCGACTGGTCCTGCACCTGCATCGCGAAGCGCTCGCGGTCGTCCGCGGGCAGCTCCTCGGCCAGCAGCTCCGCGGCGCCCTGGATCGCGGTGAGCGGGCTCTTCAGCTCGTGGGTGAGCGCGGCCACCGTGTGCTCCAGGCGCTCGCGCTCCTCCAGCCGGGCGCGCATGTCGTCGACGGCCTGCGCCAGGTCGCCCAGCTCGCCGGGCAGGCGCGGCACCGGCGGACGCACGCCCGCCTGCACCTGCGCGGCGTAGTCCTTCAGCCGCCGCACCGCCATCACCATCCACAGCGTCACGGCCACGCCCACCGCCACCGACAGGAACAGCAGCCACGCGCCTGCCAGCGTGGTCTCCCGTTCGGCGCGATCGACGAAGGCCTGCACGCCCGAGACGGGCTTGGCCACCGTGACCACGCCCAGCAGGCGCGAGCCGTCACGCACCGGCGCGGCCACGAAGAGCACGGCGGTGCGCTCGTCGCCGGGCGTGGTGCGCGTGGTGCGGGCGCCGTAGGCCCCTTGCAGCGTCAGGTGGACGTCGCGCCAGCCCGCGTAGTCGGCGCCGGGCTCCGCGCCGGGGCCGCTGTCCATCACGACGCGGCCCGCGGCATCGGTGACGTAGACGCGGAAGTCCAGCGTGCGCTTGCGCAGGCCCCAGATGCGCGCGTCCACGGCGCGGGCGCGGTACGCCCGCGCGGCGCGCTCGAAGCGCGTGCCCGCCAGCGTGCCGCCCGCGGGCATCGCGCGCAGGTCGTCGGCCGCCTCCTCCGCCAGCAGGTTGGCGGCGTCCACCATCACGTCCTCCATCACCTGGCGCACGCTGGGCTTGATCTCGCCCACGAACACGCGCAGCGCGAAGAAGCCGCACAGGCCCGCGACGAGGAAGAAGCCGAAGAGCAGGCGCAGGCCGAGGCGCATGGCGTGGGGTACGGGCGGCGCGGTTCTGGGGTGGGGACGACGCGGGGCCGGCGCGCTCAGCGCTGCGCGAGCGCGTAGCCCATGCTGCGGTGCGTGGCGATCGGGTCCAGGTCCGGGCGCACCGCGCGCAGCTTGGCGCGCAGCGTCTTGACGTGCGTGTCCACCGTGCGGTCCGTGGCCTCGCTGTCGGCGCCCCACACCTCCTGCAGCAGCGATTCGCGAGAGCGGATGCGGCCGGCGGAGCGCCACAGGGCCGCCAGCAGGCCGAACTCCAGGCGCGTCAGGGGCAGCCACTGGCCGGCGAAGCGGATGCGCTGGCCGTCGATGTCGACGTCGAACAGCGCGCCGGCACGGGTCGTGTCCTGCACGGGAACGGGCGCCGGCGCGGGCCCCGGAGCGGCGGCGTCGAACGCCCCGCCCGCGGCCGGCGCGCGTTGCGACCGCCGCAGCAGCGCCCGCACGCGCGCCACCAGCTCGCGCGGGCTGAAGGGCTTGGCCAGGTAGTCGTCGGCGCCCAGTTCCAGGCCGATGATCCGGTCCACTTCCTCGCTGCGGGCGGTCAGCACCAGCAGCGGCAGGTCGCGCAGCGCCGGCAGCGGGCAGGCGCGCCAGTCGCGGCACAGGTCCAGGCCGTTGCCGTCCGGCAGTCCCACGTCCAGGATGGCCAGCGCCGGGGGCCGCTGCGCGGCGCGCGCCCGGGCCGTGGCCACCAGCGGCACGTGCTCCACCTCGAAGCCCTCGCGCTCCAGGGCGAACGCCACCGTGCCGGCGATGGCCGGGTCGTCCTCCAGCAGCAGCACGCGGGGTCGGGTCACCGTGTCACCGGGGCGGCACGGAGGCGAGGATGGGGAACAGCTTGACCAGGCCGTCCGACAGCAGCTCCACCGCCATGGCCGCCAGGATCAGGCCCATGAGCCGCGTCATCACGTGGATGCCCGTGCGCCCCAGCACGCGGGCGATGCGGCCGGAGGCGGAGAACGCCGCCCACGTGGCCAGGCCGATCACCACGCCGTAGCCCACCAGCGTGGCCTGCTGCAGCACGGTGCGCGTCTTCTCGGCGTAGATCACCATCGTGGAGATGGTGGCCGGGCCGGTGAGCAGGGGGATGGCCAGCGGCACCACGGCCACCGAGGCGCCGGCGTCCGCCTTGGCCGCGCCGTCGTCGGCGTCGCTGGCGCGGCTCTCGGCCTGCTGGCTGTTGAGCATGTTGAGCGCCGAGATCAGCAGCAGCAGGCCGCCCCCCACCTGGAACGACGCGATGGAGATGCCGAAGAACTCGATGATCTTGAGGCCGGCCACCGCGCTGATCGCGACGACCAGGCAGGCGGTGAGCGAGGCGATGCGGATGGTGCGCCGGCGCTGGCGCGCATCCAGGTTGCGGGTGAAGTGGAGCAGGAACGGGATGGCGCCGATCGGGTTCACGATGGCGAGCAGCGCGATCAGCGGTTTCAGGTCCATCGGCGGATTCTCTTGGCCTCGTGGAGGGGTGCTCGGTTGCCGCCCCTACAAAACAACATTTTCGTTGACATCGCTTTGCGTTTGGTGGTTGCTTGGGCTCATAATCGTTCCAGGACTCGGTTGCCTCGCGGCGCCGTTGTCCGTTGATGCTGTGTCTGGACGCGGCGCCTTCGCTTGATGGTTCTCACGCTGGGTTGAAGCTCCACATGGTTATTCTTCTTTGAAAGGGCTTCCCCAGTGGGAAATAAACTGTACGTAGGCAACCTCGCCTACAGCATCCGCGACGAGTCGCTGCAAGAGGCCTTCGGCCAGTACGGCTCGGTTACCTCCGCCAAGGTCATGATGGACCGCGAAACGGGTCGCTCGAAGGGCTTCGGCTTCGTCGAGATGGGCTCTGACGCCGAGGCGCAAGCCGCCATCAACGGCATGAATGGCCAACCCCTGGAAGGCCGCCCCCTGGTGGTCAACGAAGCCCGTCCCCGTGAAGAGCGTCCGGGCGGCTTCGGTGGCGCCCCGCGCAGCCCCTACGGCGGCGGTGGCCGCTCCGGCGGCGGTGGTGGTGGCTACGGCGGCGGCGGTGGTGGCGGCTACGGCGGCGGTGGCGGCGGTGGCCGCTCCGGCGGTGGTGGCGGCGGCTACGGCGGTGGCGGTGGTGGTGGCGGCTACGGCGGTGGTGGCGGTGGCCGCTCCGGCGGTGGCGGCAGCTACGGCGGCGGCGGCGGTGGCCGCGGCGGCTACTGATCTGCTCCGCTCATCGGTGTGCCCCACCGATCGAACCAGCACGCGTCTGAAGTGAAGTTCCATGAGAAGAGCCCCTCGGCGCCAGTCGAGGGGCTTTTTTCATGCGGGGGCGGCGCAGGCGGCGAAGAGGGTGCCCCGCCCCCTCAGGAACCGTCGGCCCGGTGCTTGCGCGGCCTTCCCGCCAGCACCCGGTCGTACACCGCGTCCGGCAGCGCGCGCAGCAGCTTGGCCACCACGCCCATCTGCCACGGGATCACGCGGTAGCGGGCCCGCGCCGCGATGGCGTCCAGCGCCTTGGCGGCGAAGCGGTCCGCGGGCATCAGGAACGGCATGCTGTAGCGGTTCTCCTGCGTGAGCGGGGTATCGATGTAGCCCGGCACGATCGTGGCGACGTGCACGCCGAACGGCCGGCACTCCCCGCGCAGGCTCTCGCAGAACGCGATGACGCCGGCCTTGCTGCTGCTGTAGCCGGCATGCCCGGGCAGGCCGCGGATGCCCGCGACGCTGGCCACGCCCACCAGCGTGCCGCGGCGCGCGTCGCACATCGGCCGCACGAACGGCTGGAAGGTGGCGGCCAGGCCCAGGTTGTTGGTCTCCCAGATGCTGCGCAGCACCTCCAGGTCGGACGCGATGCCAATGTCCACGCCCACGCTGATGCCGGCGTTGGCGATGACGACGTCGGGCAGGCCCAGCGTGTCCAGGCAGGCGCGGCCGGCGGCGGTGATGGAGGCCACGTCGCGCACGTCCGCGGGGAACACCGCGCAGCGGTCCGCACCCAGGTCCTGTGCCGCGGCCCAGGCGCGCAGCTCGTCCCCCCGGCGGGCCACCAGGGCCAGGCGCCCGCCGCGGCGCGCCCACTCGAGGGCCAGCGCCTGGCCGATGCCGGACGAGGCGCCGGTGATGAACAGCAGCGGGCCGCGCGGGGCGCTCATGGCCTGCCGCCCCGCAGGCCGTGATACACCCCGTGGGTATGGCCCAGCAGCTGCAGGCGGCCCTCGTCGTGGTCGTACACCATGCCGTCGGCCTCGAAACGGTTGTCGCCCTGCGTCACCACCACGGCGGCATCGGACTCCACGCGGCGGGTCTTGGGCTGGGCGCGCAGGTGCTCGCCATTGACGTGCACGGGCAGGGCGCCCGGTTGCTCGCCGACCACCTGGGCCTCGCCGTCCAGCCACACCTGCGAGCCGTCGTCCAGCGCGCGGCCCTGGCGGGCGTTGGCCACCAGGCGACGGCCGTCGGGCTCGGTGGACGTGACGCGGATGGTCTCCACCTCCATCACGTCCTCGTCGGGATAGTGGCGCATGTGCTCGCCCTCCACCACCACCTTCAGTGCGCCGGTGGGGTCGAAGCGCTGCAGCTGGAACCGGTCCAGCGTGTAGTCGGGCTCGTGCCGCACCGGGCCGGCGTGCACGGGCGGCGCGCCGCCCGGCGAGTTCTTGGCCACCCACCAAGTGCCCAGCGCCAGCGCGGTCATCAGCAGCAGGGGCAGGTAGCCCGACACCCAGTCGCGCACGCGGCCGGGCCAGGGGGGCCGCACGCGGCGGTCGCCCGTCGGCGGCGTGGCCGGGCCGAGCGAGAGCGGCAGCTCCGGCAGGTCGGGCAGGTGCAGCTCGGCGGGCGGGGCAACCTTCATCGGCCGTCGAGGGTGGTGAGGTGGCCGTGCAGCAGCGACGCGTAGCGCCCGTTGGCCATCAGCAGCAGGTCGCAGAATTCGCGGGCCGCGCCCCGGCCACCGCCGGCCGCCGTGACGTGGTGCACCACCGCCAGCACTTCCGCGTGCGCGTTGGGCGGCGCCACGGCCAGCGCGGCGCGCGCCATCAGCGGCAGGTCGGGCCAGTCGTCGCCGATCACCGCCACCTCGTCCCAGGCGTAGCCCAGCTGGTCCAGCCGCTCGCGCGCCACGGCCAGCTTGTCGGACGCGCCGTAGGCGGCGTGCCGGAGCCCCAAGTCCGCGACGCGGCGGCGCACGGCCGGTGAATCCCGGCCGGTGATGACGATGGGCTCGATGCCGCCCTGCGCAAGCATCTTCAGGCCCTGGCCGTCCAGCACGTGGAAGCCCTTGAACGACTCGCCGTGCTCGCCGATGTACAGGCGTCCGTCGGTGAGCACGCCGTCCACGTCGAAGATGGCCGCCCGCAGGCCCGTGCCCGCGGCGCCCTGCGCGCGCAGCAGCAGCTCGGGCGCGAAGCCGAGCGCGGGCGTGGCGCGGACGGTCGCGGGCGCGGCGTTGCCGGGCATCAGATGACCTTGGCCCGCAGCAGGTCGTTCGTGTTGAGGGCGCCCACCAGCGCGCCGTCGGCGTCCACCACCAGCAGCACCGCCACGCGGCGCTGCTCCATCTCGTCGGCGGCGGTGACGGCCAGCACGTCGCTGCGCAGCAGGTGCGGGCCCGGGTGCATCACCTCGCGCGCGCGAAGGCTCCGCAGGTCGGTGCCCGTGGCGATCAGCCGGCGAAGGTCGCCGTCGGTGAAGATGCCCAGGGGGGTATCGCCCTCGACGATCGCCGTGGCGCCCAGGCCCTTGCGCGACATCTCGGTGAGCATCTCGCTCAGCGTGGCATCGGGCCCGACGCGCGGCACGGCCGACCCCTTGCGCATCAGGTCGGAGACATGCATCAGCAGCTTGCGTCCCAGCGCCCCACCCGGGTGCGACAGCGCGAAGTCGTTCTCGCGGAAGCCGCGCGCGTCCAGCAGCGCCACCGCCAGCGCGTCGCCCAGCGCCATCTGCGCCGTGGTGCTGGCGGTGGGGGCCAGGTTGAGCGTGCAGGCCTCCTGGTCCACCGCGCAGGACAGCACGATGTCGGCGTGGCGCGCCAGGGACGACTCGGGCTTGCCCGTGATGGCCACCAGCGTCACGCCCAGCCGGCGCAGGGCGGGCAGGATGGCGTCGATCTCGTTGGACTCGCCGGAGTTGGAGATGGCCATCACCACGTCGCCGCTGGTGACCATGCCCAGGTCGCCATGGCTGGCCTCGGCCGGGTGCACGAAGAAGGACGGCGTGCCGGTGGAGGCCAGCGTGGCGGCGATCTTGCGGCCGACGTGGCCGCTCTTGCCCATGCCCATCACCACGACCCGGTGCTCACAGCGCAGGATCGTCTCGACCGCGCGGGAGAAATCGTCGGTGAGGCGGCGCTGCAGGCCCAGCAGGGCATCCGCCTCGATGGCGAAGGTCTGGCGGGCCAGCGCCAGCGCGCGCTCGGCGTCGAAGGGCGTGGTCGGGGTGGTCAAGGGGCGGCTCGGCCGGCCGGGTGGCCAGCTCGTTCTAGGTAGGATGCAGGCGATTCTAGAGGTCGCGGGCCTGGCACGCTTCTCGCGTCCGTGGCCCGGCTGCCTGCCCCCTTGCCGAAAGCCCCCGCCGCCATGGCCTCGCCCCTGGAACTCGTCCTGCTGTACCTGGCCGCCGCCGTGGCGGGGGTGGTGGCCTGCCGGTCGCTGAAGCTGCCGCCGGTGCTGGGATACCTGGTGGCGGGGGTGGTCATCAGCCCGCACACGCTGGGCGTGGCGGGCGACGACGGCGCCATGCACGGGCTGGCGGAGTTCGGCGTGGTGTTCCTGATGTTCGTCATCGGGCTGGAGTTCAACCTGCCCAAGCTGCGCTCCATGAAGACGCTGGTCTTCGGCCTGGGCGCGTCGCAGGTGGTGCTGACCGTGGCCGGCGCGGTGGCGGGCAACGCGGCGCTGGCCTGGGCGTTCCACCTGCTGGGCCGGCCCTGGGACATGGGGTGGCGTGGCGCCATCGTGCTGGGCGCGGCCATGGCCATGTCCAGCACCGCGCTGGTCGTCAAGCTGATGGCGGAGCGGCTGGAGGTGGACAGCGAGCACGGCCGCCGCGTCATCGGCGTGCTGCTGTTCCAGGACCTGGCCGTGGTGCCCCTGCTGGTGCTGATCCCGGCCCTGGGCGGCGACGCCGGCTCCATGCTGCACACGCTGGGCCCGGCGCTGCTGAAGGCCGGCGGGCTGCTGGCGCTGCTGCTCATGGGTGGCCAGAAGCCGATGCGCTGGTGGCTCACGCTGGTGGCGCGGCGCAAGAGCGACGAGCTGTTCATCCTGAGCGTGCTGGGCGTCACGCTGGGGTTCGCGTGGCTCACCGAGCTGGCCGGCTTGTCGCTGGCGCTGGGCGCCTTCGTGGCCGGCATGCTGATCGCGGAGACCGAATTCAAGCACCAGGTGGAGAGCGACATCCGCCCGTTCCACGACGTGCTGCTGGGGCTGTTCTTCATCACCATCGGCATGAAGCTGGACTGGCACGCGGTGCTGGCCCAGTGGCCGCAGGTGGCCGTGCTGGCGCTGGGCCCGGTGCTGGCCAAGGCGGTGCTGGTGGCGGGCCTGGCGCGAGCGTTCGGCTCGCCCACCGGCGTGGCGCTGCGCACCGGCCTGTACCTGGCGCAGGCGGGCGAGTTCGGCTTCGTGCTGCTGACGCTGGGCACCGATTCGCACGTGCTGGACCCGAAGTGGACCAGCGCCGTGCTGGCCAGCATGGTGCTGTCGATGATCGCCACGCCATTCATCGTGATGTTCGCCAACCGCATCGTGATGAAGCTCTCCAGCAGCGACTGGCTGATGCAGTCGGTGGCCCTCACCACCATCGCCAAGCGCGCCATCCAGGCCGAGAAGCACGTGATCATCTGCGGCTACGGCCGCTCCGGCCAGAACCTCGCGCGCATGCTGGAGGTGGAGCGCATGCCCTACATGGCGCTGGACCTGGACCCCGACCGCGTGCGCCAGGCGGGCGCGGCGGGCCAGAGCGTGGTGTTCGGCGACGCCGCGCGCCTGTCCAGCCTGATGGCGGCCGGCCTGGCGCGCGCCGCCGCGGTGGTGATCAGCTACCACGACACGCCGTCGTCCCTGAAGGTGCTGCACCTGGTGCAGACGCACGCGCCCACGGTGCCCGTGGTGGTGCGCACGATCGACGACGCCGACCTGGAGGTGCTGAAGGCCGCCGGCGCCACCGAGGTGGTGCCCGAGGCGATCGAGGGATCGCTGATGCTGGCCAGCCACGCGCTGGCGCTGGTGGGCGTGCCGATGCGCCGCGTCATCCGCCTCACGCGGGACGCGCGCGACGCCCGCTACAGCCTGCTGCGCGGGTACTTCCACGGCGCCGACGACGACGGCGGCGGCGTGGCGGAGCAGCAGCAGGCGCGCCTGGCCAGCCTGACGCTGCCGGCCGGGTCGGCCAGCAGCGGGCTCACGCTGGGCGAGCTGGGGCTGGCGGCGATGGCCGTGCAGGTGGTGTCGCTGCGCCTGGCCGGCGGGCGGGTGGTGGCGGCCACCGACGCGCAGCGCGTGGCGGCGGGGGACACCCTGGTGCTGTCGGGGGCGCCGGAGGCGTTGGCGCGGGCGGAGGAGCAGCTGACGGCGAGTTGATTCGCACCGTGCCTGGCATTGCCGTTTGCCCTGCGAAGCGGGGCGGGCGGCGATGCCAGGCACCGCCCGGTCAAGCCGCGCGCAGGGTCAGGCGTCGCCCCCCGCCCCCGCTTCGCGAGGGCAAAGGGCAACGCCAGACCCTCAGGCCGACGGGATCCCGCGCTCCAGCGTGCCTCGCATCCGCTCCGCCATCACCGCCCCCGCCGACCGCAGCAGCTCGTACGCGAGCTCCGGGTTGCTGGCGAGCATCTCCTCGATGCGCGGGCGGCTCAGCGCCCAGACGACGCTGGGCGAGATGGCGTCCACCTGCGCCATGCGCGTCGTGTCGCCGAACAGGCTGGGCTCGCCCACGATGGCGCCGGCGCGCAGCAGGGCGATCTTGGCGGACTGCGTGGCGGTGCCGCGCACGTACACCTGCAGCGTGCCTTGCTCGAGGAAGTACATGACCCGGTCGGCATCGCCCTGGTAGATCAGCACTTCGCCGCTCTTGAGCTCGCGGCGGATCAGGTACGAGCCGAGCACCCGCCAGTTCTCGGGCGAGAAGCGCGGACGGAACGCGTCGTAGGCGTTCAGCGTCATCACGGACTGCACGAGGTTGTCGACATTCATTTCTGGGATCCCCTGGGGCCGCCGGTAAAAGCCGACCTCGGCCGCTGCGTCGTACAACATGGCGACGCAACCCGGCCGGACGCCTGAGCGGCCGTTCGTGACAATTGTCGCGGTTGATCACACTCGGCCGCAAGCCACCGGCGCGTCGCCGGTCGCCCGGGCGGCGCCGTCCGTCGGGATTCGACAGGCGTCCGTCCGGGGATGCCCCGACGCGGCGCCCGCCCGCGCTGGCGAGAATCGCTGTCCACATGGCCGGCGAACCGGAATCCCTCGACCAGGACGAACCCCTGGCGGCGCACCTCCAGCGCCACGACTACGACCGGCTGCTGATGCTGTCCGACGGCGTGTTTGCCATCGCCATCACGCTGCTGGCCCTGGACCTGAAGCCGCCCGCCTCGTGGGACGGGCGGATGTCGACCTTCCTGCAAGGCCTCGGCCATCACGGCGTGGCCTATGCCGCCGGGTTCTTCGTGGTGGCCGTCTTCTGGCTGCTGCACCGGCGCCTGTTCGCCCGCCTGCGGCGCGTGGACCGCGTGATCACCGGCCTGGCCCTGCTGCTGCTGTGCCTGGTCACGGGTGCGCCGATGGTGGCGCAGGCGATCGCGGACCACGGCCTGGCGGCCGCGCTGCCCCTGTACGTGCTGCTGGTGGCCGCCATCGCGGGCTGCCAGGCCCTGATGTGGGCCTGGGCCATGGGCGTGCCGGGTGCGATCCACCCGGCGCTGGGCATCGCCGAGCGGCGACGCGAGCTGCTGCGCTTCTCGCTGCCGGCCGTGGTGTTCGGCTGCCTGTTCGGCGCGTCCGCCACCGGGCTCGTCACCATCGCGGCGGACAGCCTGGCGGCGGCGGCGGTGGCGCTGGCGATCGGGCGCGCCATCCTGCTGCGACGGCGCTGAGGCGCCGCCTTCGCGTGGAGGGCGCGCGGGTGAGGCGGACTCAGCATCCCGGCTGGTTGGGCTGCTGCTGGCAGGTCGGGCCGTACCAGACGTACAGCTTGAAGTAGTCGATCGCCGTGTCGTCCTGCAGGTACAGGTCGAAGATCGAGTCCGCCGGCGCCTTGTCCATGTGCATGCCCGTCTGCGTGCCCAGCAGCACGCGGCCGGTGGCGTCCAGCGCGTAGTGGTGCACGCCGGGGGAGCCCGCGGGATTGATCACCTGCCCCACGATGTCGAACGGCGCGCCGCCGGCCCCGACGTGGCCGAAGGTCAGGCCGTCGTTGGTGGATCCGCCGTTGGTGCTCTTCACGCGGTACTCGATGACGGCGTAGCAGACGCTGCGCGTGTTCTGCAGGTTGAAGCTGTCGCCGAAGCGGTTGTCCATCTGCGGCGTGTCGTACATCACCACGGGGCGGTTGTGCGGGATGAACAGGTCCAGGTTCACGCTGGGGTACGCGAAGTCGGGCGCCGGCGCGTAGGCGTCGGGCTTGCCGCCGGCGTACAGGTAGTAGGGCTGGTCGGGGCAGGCCTTGTTGCCGTCGGCCAGCGTGGCCCCGTCGGGCGTGAGGTTCAGCAGCGATTGCGCGTGCACCGCGGGCGCCATCGTGGCGAGGGCGCAGCCCATGGCGATGGCGAGGGCAAGAGGGAAGGCGTGCGAAGTGCGGCTCATGACGGTCTCCTGGATCATCGGCGGATGGGTCCTCCGCGCGGGCCCGATGACCACCCGGCGCGGATCGCCCGGGACGTCTTCCCGGACCGGACGAGAGCGCTGGTTCGCTGCCCTCGCAGGGGTACACGGGATGGGACCGGCTTGGGCGACATCGCGCCAGGGGTCAGGCTAGGGGGAGGGCCAGCACCTAGCTGAACACGGTCGCGGTGAGCGGGGACAGGGCCGGCAGGGACCGGTTGGCGCGCAGGCTGTCGAGCCACTGCTGCGCGATGCGCAGGCCGGGCGCGTCGTCGCCCAGGTTCTCGCGCAGCGCCGGCAGCGACTGCTCCAGGATCGTCACGGCCGCGCCGGTGCGGCCCGCGCCCACCAGCCCCGCCACGCAGTTCAGGCGCACGAGATGATCCGCGACCGCCGTCATGCCGTGCGGTTGGTATCCCGGGTCGCACAGGGGGCCCAGGGCGGCCAGCGCCGGCGCGTGCGCGCCGGACTGGTTCAGGGCGATGGCCTGGAGTGCCTGCATCCTGCGGAGATCCCCGCCCGGGATGTCGGGCCGTCCCGCCGCCAGCTTCGCGGCGCGCTCGATCCATCCCAGCGCCTCCGCGGGCTGGCGCTCCAGCACCAGGACTTCGGCCAGCGCGCTCCACGCGATGAGCCGGAACCGGGCGTCCAGCGCGTCGGCAGCGGGCGATATCGACAGCTCGCGCAACCGATCGCGCGCCTGCGCCTGCGCGGGCGAGGGCCCCGCGCGAGCCAGCGAGCGCGCGAGGAGGGCCGCCGCCGCCAGCTGGTCGCGCGGCGATGCCGGATTGAGCATCGGCGCCATCTCCGGGTTCAGCGCCAGGGCCTGGTCGACCCGGCCCAGCCGCAGCAGGCTCTGCTGCAGGCGGAACCTGAGCTTCAGGCACGTGTTGCTCGCCGGCCCGACGACGGCATCGCACTGATGGATCTCGCCCGGCGAGACGAGCGCGATGGCGCGGTAGCGTCCCCATTGGTACTCGATGTCCTGGCGGTAGTTCATCACGTCCAGCCGCGCGCTCTCGGGCACCTCGGGATGGCTGCGCAGCGTCGCCAGCGCCTGGTCGATGCGCGCCATCGCGCCGCCCCGATCATCCGAGCGAGCGAGGGCCGTGGCCAGGTTCTGCAGCACCTCCACGCGCTCGAGCGCGGGCATCCCGGGTTGCTGCTCGGCCATCTTCAGCCAGTCCTGCAGGTGCCCTTTCGCCGCCACGTAGTCACCCTGGAACAGGGCCACGTAGCCCCGCTCCCTCACGAGCGTGCCGAGCAGCGCCGGATCGTCCCGCACCTGCGCCGACATGGGTGCCGCGGCCCGCAGCAGCCGTGCCGCCTGCTCGATCCGCCCGAGGGCCAGCGCGTTGTCCACCTGGTTGATGAGCACCCGCATCTGCCCGCGCTCGTCGCCCGTCCGCCGGTAGGCGCCGATCGCGAGCGTGTAGGTCTCGTCCGCGTCCGTCCGGTCGGCGAGGTTGCCCTGCGCATCGGCGATGTCCTTCAGGAGATCCCCCATCAGGTCCGGTGCCGCCGTCAGGTCCGCCAGCACCCGGCGGCGGCCGTTGTCCAGCAGCGTCCTGGCCGTGAGTTCCCGGCCACCGCGCTGGTCCGGATTCGTCTCGTTGAACATGGCCACGAGGAAATCGCGCGCGGAGGCGGCACGGGCGGCCTGCTGGCTGGCCAGGCGGGCCTGCACCAGCGCCACGGCGCTCACGCCGGCGAGCGCCACCGCCGCGGTGGTCGCCAGCCCCACCGGCCAGCGGTTGCGGCGCACGAACCTGCTGAAGTAGTACCAGTGACCCGGCTTGCGCGCGATCACGGGCCGGCCGCCGAGCCAGCGCGCGATGTCCGCATCCAGTGCGTCCGCCGACGCGTAGCGGCCCTCGATCTGGCGGCACAACGCCTTCAGGACGATGGCGCTGAGGTCGCCCGCCAGCAGCCGGCCCAGGCCCGCCGGCGTCGTGCCGCGCGCGCGCGCCACGGCCGCGTCGATCTCCTGGCGGCCCGGCGGCCGGGGCTCCGCGTGCAGGATCTCCTGCTCCAGCCGCGCCGCGGTGAGCCCTCGCGCCTCGAACGGCCGCTGGCCGCACAACATCTCGTAGAGGATCACGCCGAGCGAATAGACGTCGCTGGACGTACCCAGCGACGCGCCGCGCAACTGCTCGGGGCTGGCGTACGCGGGCGTCAGGCGACGCCCGGCGGCCTGGGTGAGATCGGTGCCGCCGCCCGTGCCGTCCTGCGCGTCCAGCAGCTTGGCGATGCCGAAGTCCAGCAGCTTCACGTCGCCCGCGGCATCGACGAGGATGTTGCCGGGCTTCAGGTCGCGGTGCAGCACCAGCTTGCCGTGGGCGTACTGCACCGCGGCCAGCACCTGGCGGAAACAGGCCAGGCGGCGCGCGATCGGCATGCACTGGGCATCGGCATACGCGGTGATCATGGCGCCCTCGACATATTCCATGACGAGGTAGGGCGTGCCGCCCTCGGTCACGCCCACGTCGTACAGCCGGGCGATGTAGGGATGCTCCAGGCCGGCCAGGATGTTGCGCTCGCGCAGCAGGCGTCGAGCGAGCAGCTCCTGCCCGGGGCCCGCGTGCGGCAGCTTCAAGGCCGCGCGGCGCACGAGCTGTCCGTCGGCACGCTCGGCCAGCCACACCGTGCTCATGCCGCCCTGGCCCAGCTCGCGCACCAGGAGCCACGGGCCGATCGTGGCACCCGACGCGATGCCGCCGCGCGGCGCGGGGCCTTCCAGCGCGGGCAGCTCGCCCAGGAACCCGCCCGCCTCGAGGGCACGCCGCTGCTGCAGCAGCCCGTGCAGGGACTCGCGCAGCGGCTCGGGCAGGGACAGGCCGCCGATCCACCGCATCCGCTCGGCCGCCGGCAGTTCCAGGGCCTGCTCGACCAGCTCGAGCAGCCGGGGCCATTCATCGCGGGCGATCGGCATGGGTCTATCGACTCCGTCAGCCGGCGCTCATCAGGTTGAAGAGGAAGGTGCGTGCCTTTTCCCAGTCGCGCTCGACGGTGCGTGACGTCAGGCCCAGGCTGTCGGCGATCTCCTGGTTCGACAGCCCGACGAAATAGCGCATCTCCACCACGCGCACCAGGCGCTCGTCGATGAGGGCCAGCTCTTCCAGGGCCTCGTGCACCTTCAGGATCTCGTCCTCCCCGCCGGCGGGCAGGGCTGAATTCAGGGCCACGGTGTCGAGGGTGACGAACGCCTGCGGGCCGCCGCCGCGTCGCGCGGCCCGCTGCTCGCGCACGGCGTCGACCACCACGTTCCGCATGACCTTGGCCGCGTAGGCCAGGAAGTGGCCGCGGTCGTTGAGCGTCAGTCGCTCGCGGCCCAGCAGTTGCAGGTAGGCCTCGTTGACCAGCGAACCGGTGTCCATGAGCAGCCGGTCATCCCGGTAGCGCAGCCGGCCGTGCGCGATCCGCCTCAGGTCCGGATACAGGAGCTGGAAGATGCGGTCCACGGCGAGCGGCTCGCCGTCGCAAGCGGCCCGCAGCAACAACGTGACGTCCCCCATCGTCCCCCTCCGAGGTGCTGCGGTCGCAGGCCCTTGCAACGCAAGCGGCGCGGCGGACTGCGCCAGCGCGAGACAGCCGGCTGACCAAACGACATTAACGTCCGAATCCGGACTGAAGGCAATGCCTGGCACCCGGGGCCCGGCAAACGTGTGTGCACGTCCCATTAAACAGGCCGCGCGATGGATTGCGATTCGGATGTCGGTTTCAGCGGGCTGCCCAACGTATTCGCTGTGCCTGTCGCGCGTCATCTGGATTACGCTCGAACAGTTTACGGCTGTCTCATGGGTTGGAGGCCCGCATTCGGCGCCTCGACCTGCATGTCGCGGCCTTTCAAACGATCGACTTCGAGGAGAGACTCATGCAAGACGTTTCATTTGCCACGTCCCGACGCACCGGTCTCGCCGGCGCAGCGGCTTTTCTCCTGACGACGGCGACGCGATCCGCTGTCGCGGGCGACGCGCCCGTCGGCATGTCGCCGCTGTGCTGCGGCAACGGGCCGCCCAAGTGCGGCCTTTTCGGCACGGGCATCAGCTCCACGCTGGCCCCCAGCGCGGCGGGATCGACGGTCACGTTCGGCGATCCGAAGTTCGGCAAGAAGGCGTCGAAGCAGACCTACTTCTGGGTCTTCGTGGCCGATCCAGGCGTCACTGCGGCGTATTCCGATCCCAACGGCGTGACAGCCACCGTGATCAGCTACCCCGTGACGGTGGGATTCGTCGGGACTGCATTCGCAGTTGAGCCGCTCTACACGCTCGACCTGACGTGGCCCGCCGGCCACGTGCCGATCTATTCGACGCGGCCCATCGATTACAGCGAAGGTCCTTCACCTCTGGGACCTTCGCCGGAATCCCGGTAAGACAAGGGGCCCACCGGGGCCCCGAATGAGAAGGAGGCCCGCCCAACGAGGCGGGCCCCAGACATTGAACCCATGGCGCCCCGGCGCGCACGGCGCCGGGGCAGGCCGGTTCCTCAGTTGATCTTGAACGTGAACCCTTGGCCGGGGGCGAGCATCTTCGGCGTCTTGACGACCTTGAATTGCGAGCCCGGATCGCCGGGGGGCGGGAAGGCCTGCCAGTTCAAGGTGTCGAGGACGTGCTGGTTGGCCGGGCACGCCGCGTTCTTCAGGCAATCACGATCCGTGGGCACCGGCAGGTCCGGGATGAACCCGATCCGGTCGACCTTGATGGGGTGATCGGTGAAGTTCGTCATCGTGAGCGTCTTGGGCGCGTTCGGGTTGTAGGGAGTGACGCACCAGCTGCCGCCGGTCTCCGCGCCCGTCTTGGGGTCCACGGCGCCCATGTAGGTCAGCAGCCAGGCCTCCTTCGCGCCCTTCTTGAGGATGCCATTCCACGACGGGCTGAGGATGTTGAGCTCGTCGGTGCCGGCGGGGTAGATCCAGTGTTCGGACACGACGTGGAGGTTGCCGGAATTGGGGCCCTCGATCGCACCGGTGTGCCAGCCGGCGTTGTACCCCCAGGGGTAGTCGTTCGGCGGCGTGGCCGGCAGGGGCACGGACGACGACATGATCAGGCGCGTCACGTTGGCGACCGGGTCGTAGACCACCGTCGTCGGGTTGGTGGCCGCCGGGTCGAACCAGTAGAAGGGATTGGTCACGGACTCGTTGACCTGGGCGGGCAGGTTCGCCGTCACGTCGCCCGCGAAATCGATCTCGAAGCCGGTGGCCGCTTCGTCGGACGTGAACCACTGGTTGCACATCTCGGGCGCGACTTGCTGGGTGCCCCCGTTCGCCAGCGTGCTGGAGAACGCCGGGGATCCGAGCGCGAGGGCCGCGACGCCTGCCAGGAGCGACCGGATGCCGATGGCGCGCACGCGCTGCCGACGGGCGATCGATGTGGCGGGGGCCGCCGGCATGCGGCGCACGCGCGCGTGGGTGAAAGCTTGCTTCATGATGGTTCCGATCGATGCACAGGTTGAGGACGATCCGCAGCGCGAGCGATCCGCTCTCCGGGAAGGGCCGGGAACGACTCCGGACACCGGGATACACGCAGCCGCGAGGGCCAAACCGACATCGTTCGAACATCTTTCGAGCGGTCGAGGTACGCGCCGTCCTGCGCGTCGTTCGCCGCACGGTCGGGCGACCTGGGTCCTGGAGGCGCCGTGGCTACTTCCCGATGCAGAACCGCCCGAAGATCTCCCCCAGCAGGTCGTCGGCCGTGAAGCGGCCGGTGATCTCGCCCAGCGCGTCGTGGGCCAAGCGCAGTTCCTCGGCGAACAGGTCCAGGTGGGCGTCGCCGGCGTCGGCCAGCAGCGCTGCCTCGGCCAGGTGCGCCTCCGTGCGGTCCAGGGCCTGCACGTGGCGGGTGCGGGCGATGAAGAGGCCTTCCGGCCCCCCCGTGGCGCCGGCGCGCTGCATCAGCGCTTCGCGCAGCGTGTCCAGGCCGTCGCCGGTGCGCGCCGACAGCGTGATGGCGCCGGCGGGGATGGCCGCCTCGGGTGCCAGGTCCCGCTTGTTGTAGACGTGGAGGAGGCGGTCGTCCGGGGGCGTCGGCTGCAATGGGAGGTCAGGTCGGAGACCTGACCCCGCCTCGCGCGTCGCGGTCGCCTCCGACAGGCGGCGCGTGAGGTCCGCGATCTCGCTCCGGGTGGCCGCGTCGTCGGGCCGCGTCAGGTCGTGCAGGAACACCACCGCGTCGGCCTCGGCGATGGCCTGCCAGCTGCGGGCGATGCCGATGCGTTCCACCTCGTCGGCGGTCTCGCGCAGGCCCGCCGTGTCGGTGACGTGCACGGGCACGCCGTGGATCTGGATCGTCTCCGCGATGCGGTCGCGCGTGGTGCCGGGGATGGGCGTGACGATGGCCAGTTCTGCGCCGGCCAGGGCGTTGAGCAGCGAGCTCTTGCCCACGTTGGGCGGCCCGGCCAGCACCACGCGCAGGCCCTCGCGCAGCAGCGCGCCCTGGCGCGCGCGCTGGCGCACCTGCGCGAGCTGCGCGCGGATGTCCTGCAGGCGGGCGCGGGCGCCCGCGCGCTCGAGGAACTCGATCTCCTCCTCGGGAAAATCGAGCGTGGCCTCCACCAGCATGCGCAGCGTGACGATGCGTTCGGCCAGCGCGCCCACCTCGCTCGAGAACGCGCCGGCCAGCGACCGGCCTGCCGAGCGCGCGGCGGCCTCGGTGCTGGCGTCGATCAGGTCGGCGACGGCCTCGGCCTGCGCCAGGTCCAGCTTGTCGTTGTGGAAGGCGCGGGCGGTGAACTCACCCGGTTCGGCCACGCGCAGGTGGATCGCCTCGCCGGCCTCGAGCAGGCGCGCCAGCAGCAGTTGCAGCACCACCGGGCCGCCGTGCGCCTGCAGCTCCAGCACGTCCTCGCCGGTGTAGGAATGCGGGGCGGGGAAATGCAGCGCGAGGCCCTGGTCCAGGGCCTGGCCCTGCGCGTCGAGGAACGGCACGAGGTGCGCCACGCGCGGTGCCAGCGGGCGCCCGCACACGGCCTGCACCAGTGATGACAGGTCGCGGCCGGACGCGCGCACGATGCCCACGGCACCGCGGCCGGGGGCCGTGGCGATGGCGACGATGGGGTCGCCCAGGCGGGCGAGGAGGGAGGGCGACGAGGCGACGGCCATGCGCGATTGTGGCGCCCGCAAAAAGGAATGGTGCCAGGCATCACCTCTGACCTCCGCAGGAGGTGAGAGGTGATGCCTGGCACCAGCATTGGCGCGGGGTGGACCGCCGACGACGACCCTCGTGTGTGCCGCCGGCGGTCCGGCGTCCTCAGGGACACCCCGCGCTGCCAGTGTGTTCCCGCGGCGCGCGGATGTCATTGCGTGGCCTCACTCAATCGTGGGAGCGTGTCCAAAAAGTCACGCTGCACCCCCACGATCGCAGGTCACGCGTCCTGCGTCATCCCTTGGCCGCCAGCTGCCGGTTGATCTGGCGATTGATGAACCACTGCTGCAGGATGGTGAGCAGGTTGTTGGTGAGCCAGTACAGCACCAGGCCCGAGGGGAAGACGAAGAACATGACGCTGAACGCGAGCGGCATGATCCACATCATCCTGGCCTGCATCGGGTCGGCCGGCGTGGGCTGCAGCGCCACCTGCACCAGGCTGGTGGCCGTCATCAGCACCGGCAGGATGAAGAACGGGTCGCGCACCGACAGGTCGGTGATCCAGCCCAGCCACGGCGCGCCGCGCAGTTCCACGGTGGCCAGCAGCACCCAGTACAGCGAGATGAAGAAGGGCATCTGGATCAGGATCGGCAGGCAGCCACCCAGCGGGTTCACCTTCTCCTCCTTGTAGATGCGCATCATCTCCTGCTGCATCTGCTGCGGCTTGTCCTTGTAGGTCTCGCGCATCGCCTGCACGCGCGGGTTGATGGCCTTCATCTTGGCCATCGAGCGGTACGCGCTGGCGTTCAGGCTGTAGAACGCGATCTTCAGGCACACCACCAGGGCGACGATCGTCCAGCCCCAGTTGCCGATCAGCGTGTGCAGGTGGTCGAGCAGCCAGAACATCGGCACGGCCAGCAGGTGCAGCCAGCTGTAGTCCTTCACCAGCTCCAGGCCCGGGGCCAGGGCGGCCAGGCGGTTCTCCTCCTGCGGACCCGCGTACAGCGTGGTGTCGATCGTCTTGCTGGCGCCCGGCGCCACGCTGCCCAGCGGCGTCACCAGGCCGACGCTGTAGGCCGGCTCGCCGAAGATGTCGGCGGGCAGCTTGGCGTGCTCGAACGCGCGCTGCTCGTTGCCCGGGATCAGCCAGGCGGTGGCGAAGTAGTGCTGCACCATCGCCACCCAGCCCGAGTCCGACGGCGGGGCCGGCGGCTGCAGGCGGTTGTTGGCCACGTCCTTGTCGATGTCCGCGAACTTCAGGCGCTGGTACTTGGTGCTGGGGCTGTAGACCGCCGGGCCCGTGTACGAGCTCTGGCCCATCGACGTGCTGCCCGGGTCGATCTGCGAATCGCGCACCAGCTTCAGGTACAGCTGCGGCGACACCGGCGCCGCGCCGTGGTTCACCACCTCGTGCTTGACGTCGATGGCGTAGTCGCCGCGCTTGAGGGTATACGTCTTGACGTATTGCACGCCGCCCACGTCGGGCGACTCGAAGCGCAGCACCAGCGCGTTCTTGCCGTCGGCCAGCGCGCGATCGGCGCTGACCAGCTTCATCACCGTGCCGTGGTACGGCAGCGGGCCGGCCGTGCCGGGCGCGGGCGCCAGGCCCGTCTGCGCCACGTAGACGCGGCCGGTGGCGTTGGTGAACAGGTGCACGGGATCGTGCGGCTGCGTGGATTCGTCCGGGCAGCCCACGCGCACCGACGTCCACGACTCGCCTTCGAAGCGGAACGGCACCAGGCCCAGCAGGCGGTAGCACGGCACCACGCCCACCATGTCGCGGTATTTCAGCAGCTGCAGCGCGACGACGCTGCCGCCGCGGGTGTCGAAGGTGGCCCTGACGACGTCGGTCTGCACCGTGACCAGCTCGCCGCGCAGGTCCTCGGGCGCGGACGCCGCGCTGGCGCCCCCCGCGGCCGCGACGGCGGTGGAGATGGCGGGCGTGCCCGCGGGCACGGGCGCGTGCGCGGGCAGGGGGCCGGACGCGCCGGCGGCGGCCACCTTGGCGGCCTGCGGCGCGAACATCGACGGATGGCCGTTGTGGCGGTTCCACGCGTCCCAGATCATCACGAGGGAGAACGTGAACACCACCCACAACAGGGTGCGACGGAAATCGGTCGTCATTGCGTTTTCTTCTGGGCAGGGGAAGCGGAATCGGGATCGTCGGCAGGTGCGACGTGGCGGGTGAACAGCCCGCGCCAGGGCGGATTGTCAGGCACGGGGTCGCAACCCCCGTCGCAGCCGGGATGGCAGCGCAGGATGCGCCAGCTGCCCAGGGCGAGGCCACCCAGCGCGCCGTGGCGTTCCAGCGCCTGCAGCATGTAGCGCGAGCAGCTGGGCTCGAAGCGGCAGGCCTGGCCCACCCACGGGCTGAACAGGAAGCGATAGGCGTGCACCGGCAGCATCAGCCACCGGCGCGGGCGCAGGGCCTGCAGGCAGGCCGCGAGGGCGGCGGCGACGGGCGGACGCATGGCGGGGGGGCGGGCGTGTGGCATCAGGCCGGCGGTCCTGCGGGCGCGGGCGCAGCAGGCGCCGCCGCCTTTCGCGGCCGCCACTTGTCCCGCTCGCCGCGCATCGCGCGGTCGAACAGCTGCAACAGCTCCGCGCGCGCAGCCGCCTTCAGCGCGTCCGAGGCCGCGCTGGGAAACTCTTTCGGATCGAAGGGCGCGCGCAGCCGCGCCACCCACTGGCCCGCCGGGAGGCGGTTGCCGCAGTGGGCGGCCACATCGCGGATCTGGCGCTTCACCAGGGCCCGCGTGACGCTGCGCCTGGCATGCCGCTTGGGCACCACCAGCCCCAGCCAGCGCCCCGAGTCATCCACATCGTTGCAGGTGGTTGCATCCACACCTGTGGATAACTCTGTGGTCAAGCTGGAGGTAACCGGTGAATCGCCGGGGACAGCCCCCGCCGCGGCCTCCGCACGCCGGCGACCCGGCCACGGCGCAGGCAGCGGCGCGCCTTCCAGGTGATGGAGGGCGAAGTGCGGGCTGCGCAGGCGCTGCGGGGTGGCCAGGACGCGCTCGAAATCGGCCGGACGCACCAGGCGCGCGAGGGGCGGATGCCGGGTGGACGCGATCGACGACGCCGCGCCGTCGCCAGGGACGGGCACGGGATTCGAAGCGGGGGGGGCCTGGTGGACCAGGCCGGCCGGCGCGGACGCGGAGGGATCGGACGTCACCGAACGCCTCGGCAGGTTCACGGCGCCAGGCTGGCGGCAGGAAGCGGGAATCGACGGCAGGGGTGGACGGTTGCGCTGGCCGGCAGGATCGGGCGACCCGGCCGGTTGACGCTGCGCGCCAGCCTCAGACGGCCAGGCGCTTGCGGCCCTTGGCGCGACGCGCGTTGATGACGCCGCGGCCACCGCGGGTCTTCATGCGGACAAGGAAGCCGTGGGTGCGGGCGCGGCGGACTTTGGAAGGTTGGTAGGTGCGCTTCATTTTTGAAACTCTCCGGGGAACCCTCGATTAGAACAGAAATGCGGTGTCTCGGTCAACGAGGGGCGCCCCGAAGGCGCGGCGTGCGCGGGACGGGCATCGTCGCCGTGTCGCCCATCTTTCTGTGGATAACCGCCATCCCAGGGCCCTTTCGACGCGTAGAATCCGCCCGCTCGATATGAACTTGTCCACATGAGCCAAGACCTCTGGCAACGCAGTTGCGAGCGCCTCGCGACCGAGCTGCCCGAACAACAATTCTCCACCTGGATCCGCCCGCTGCCCGCCGCCGACGTCACGGACCACGGCGACACCGGCGCGGTGGCGCTGGTGCGCGTGCCCAACCGCTTCAAGCTGGACTGGATCCGCTCGCAATACGGCGCGCGCATCGAGGCCGTGATGACCGAGCTGGCCGGCAAGCCGGTCCGCCTGGAGCTGGCACTCGCCCCGCGCGACCCGGCCATCATGGGCAGCTTCACGCCGGCCTCCACCGCGCGCGCCATGGCCAACCAGCCGCTGCGCATCGGCGGGCTGATCGACCAGGCGATGGCGCCCACCCACGGCGCCAACGGCCACGGCGCGGCCGGCGGCCACGACGGCGCGGGCACCGGGACGGCCACCGCAGCCGCCCGGGCCGCCGCGGGCGGTGCGGGTGCCGGCGCCCATGGCCGCGCGCCCCTGCACCCGGCCCCGGCCTCCACCACGCACCGCCTCAACGCCGCCCTCACGTTCGACACGCTGGTGGCCGGCCGCGCCAACCAGATGGCCCGCACGGCCGCGCTGCACGTGGCCGGCGCGCCGGGCGCCATGTACAACCCGCTGTTCGTCTACGGCGGCGTGGGCCTGGGCAAGACGCACCTGGTGCACGCCGTGGGCAACGCGCTGCTGAAGGACCGTCCCGACGCCCGCGTGCTGTACCTGCACGCCGAGCAGTTCATCTCGGACGTGGTGAAGAACTACCAGCGCAAGACGTTCGACGAGCTGAAGAGCAAGTACCACTCGCTCGACCTGCTGCTGATCGACGACGTGCAGTTCTTCGCCGGCAAGGACCGCACGCAGGAGGAGTTCTTCAACGCCTTCGAGGCGCTGCTGGCCAAGCGCGCGCACATCATCATGACCAGCGACACCTATCCCAAGGGGCTGGCCGACATCGACGAACGCCTCACCAGCCGCTTCGACTCGGGGCTCACCGTGGCCATCGAGCCGCCGGAGCTGGAGATGCGCGTGGCCATCCTGATCCGCAAGGCGGAGGTGGAAGGCGCGCAGATGCCCGAGGACGTGGCGTTCTTCATCGCCAAGAACGTGCGCGCCAACGTGCGCGAGCTGGAAGGCGCGCTGCGCAAGGTGCTGGCGTACTCGCGCTTCTCGCAGAAGGACATCAACATCGCGCTGGCGCGCGAGGCGCTGAAGGACCTGCTGTCCATCCAGAACCGGCAGATCTCCGTGGAGAACATCCAGAAGACCGTGGCCGACTTCTACAAGATCAAGGTGGCGGACATGTACTCCAAGAAGCGCCCGGCCAGCATCGCGCGGCCGCGCCAGATCGCCATGTACCTGGCCAAGGAGCTCACCCAGAAGAGCCTGCCGGAGATCGGCGAGCTGTTCGGCGGGCGGGACCACACCACCGTGCTGCATGCCGTGCGCAAGATCGGCGGCGAGCGGCAGAAGAACACCGAGTTGAACCAGCAGCTGCACGTGCTGGAACAGACATTGAAGGGATGAGGACGACCAAGCACGGCGCCCAGGCGCTTGTCAAAGGACAACTCTGTTGACAGTCCTGGCACAAGGCGGAAGGTATCCACAGGCAAACGCCCGGCCCGAAAGTTGTTGTATCCCGCCCCGCCTGTAACCAACCCGTCGCCCCCCATGCTTGTCCCGCGTCCAAGTCCTTGATGAAAAAGGCGAAAATGCGGTTCTCCACAGAGTTGGTCGTCCCCTACCAGTTACTACCAGTTTAAAAAAGAGGAAGACATGATTGTTCTGAAGGCTCCCCAAGAAAAGCTGCTGGGCGCGCTGCAGGCGGTGTCGGGCATCGTGGAGCGCCGCCACACGCTGCCCATCCTCGCCAACGTGCTGATGCGCAAGACGGGCGACCAGATCGAGTTCACCACCAGCGACCTGGAGATCCAGGTGCGCACGCAGGCCACGCTGGGCGGGGACGAAGGCAACCTCTCCACCACCGTGGGCTCGCGCAAGATGATCGACATCTTGCGGTCCCTCCCCTCCGACCAGATGGTGTCGCTCACGTCCAACGGCTCCAAGCTGACGCTGCAGGCGGGCAAGAGCCGCTTCACGATGCAGACGCTGCCGGCCGACGACTTCCCGCTGGTGAACGAGGCGGTGGACTACGGCCCGACGTTCAGCGTGCCGCAGAAGACGCTCAAGAGCCTGATCGACCAGGTGCACTTCGCGATGGCGGTGCACGACATCCGCTACTACCTCAACGGCATCCTGTTCGTGGCCGAAGGCCGCACGCTCACGCTGGTGGCCACCGACGGCCACCGCCTGGGCCTGGCGCAGGCCACGCTGGAGAACGACATCCCCAAGCAGGAGGTCATCCTGCCGCGCAAGACGGTGCTGGAGCTGCTGCGCCTGCTGGGCACGGGCGACGAGGCGATCGAGATGCGCTTCGCCGGCAACCAGGCCAAGTTCAGCTTCTCGGGGCTGGAGTTCGTCACCAAGCTGGTCGAAGGCAAGTTCCCCGACTACAACCGCGTCATCCCCAAGAACCACAAGAACAGCGTGACGCTGGGCCGCGCCCCGCTGCTGGCCAGCCTGCAGCGCGCCGCCATCCTCACCAGCGACAAGTTCAAGGGCGTGCGCGTCAACGTCGAGCCCGGCAGCCTGCGCATCGCGTCCAGCAACGCCGAGCAGGAAGAGGCGAAGGAAGAACTCGAGATCGACTACGGCGGCGACGCCATCGAGATCGGCTTCAACGTCACCTACCTGATGGACGCGCTCACCAACATCGACCACGACATGGTGAAGATGGAGCTGCAGGACGGCAATTCGTCCGCGCTGATCACCGTGCCCGAGCAACCCGGCTTCAAGTACGTCGTGATGCCGATGCGCATCTGAACGCCGCGAGGCCGCCGCGCACCGCGTCCCCCGCACGACCCGTTTTCCCCTTCGCCGCGGGCCCCCCACAGCCCGCGGCGCGCGTGTGAAGAGATTCCCGATGACCGACCCGACGACCCCGCCCGAGCCCCAGATCCCCGGCCCCGAGTTCGCTGCCGCGCCCGCGCAGACGCCGGCCGAGGTGTCCGCCGGCTATGGCGAAGGCTCCATCCAGATCCTGGAAGGCCTGGAGGCGGTGCGCAAGCGCCCGGGCATGTACATCGGCGACACGTCCGACGGCACCGGCCTGCACCACCTGGTGTTCGAGGTGGTGGACAACTCCATCGACGAG